>Ga0210036_1000212_pt1 | contig 70941 bp, 37 predicted proteins | sample CryGeymeta201515_FD_185469 | JGI IMG/M metagenome (GOLD analysis project Ga0210036, IMG submission 185469) | Groundwater microbial communities from Crystal Geyser aquifers in Utah, USA - Crystal Geyser metaG 2015-15 (SPAdes) (version 2) | ecosystem: Environmental > Aquatic > Deep subsurface >... | reverse complement strand
GCAATATATGTACGGGCTTACTTGGAAATTATAATGTATGTATTTAAGTAGTGCGGGAAAGCCGTATATATATTCCTCAAGTATGGACAAGTTAATACATATACATATATATTTTCCTAGGTCTGGTCTACAGTAGCCACATCGCTGGGGATACTTTGTGAAAAAGTAGAAGACAGAAGACAGCCCTGCAGCGTGTTGCGTGGTGTGGCAATCTCCTGTCGGGAAAATCATCGCATCTGCTTGGTGTTCCGAAAGCCTTCTACAAATTCTTATTATAACGGACAATCCAGGCATACTTGACTGCATTATTTACATCCTGCCAAGCATGAAGAAAGGAGGAATTGTCAGTCAGAAGTTAAAGCCTGCTGCAGATCGAAAGCGCACAGAGAACTTTGTTCAAGAGCCACCAAAAGCGACGCCTCCATCCGGAGTCACACAATGGAGAAAATCTACAACGGCTCCTAGTCTGGGAGGATCGTCCAGGGATTGGGAATTACCGGATAATGCTACCACAGGCGGTCTGAACTTTGTCAGGACTTGGGAAGAGGCCGAGACGGAATCCCAAAAACGGAAAAGGGAGCAGCAACCGTCTCGGATCAAGAAGCACACCCCTACGGTTCTACCGTACAATGCGATCCAATACAATTCCAAAAGACCATACGTCGGTAGTACAGATGAGCCAAGTATTATTACATTTTCCACGGCGTCAGTCTCTCGGGGAGGCATCATGTCGGGTGCTGCTACAGCCGTGACAGATTCAACTTCGGGAAGCTCCGTTCAAAACACCAAGCCGTCCGATCAGAAAGCCAAAGGACGTCCACCCAAGGATGCTCTCTACGCCTTTTATGGTAAAAAACCACGCGGCAAACAACTTTCCAACGAAGATTACATAGTATGGAATAATAATGCTGCTCCACACGAACTCCGGTTTACCGCCATTTTTCACTGTCCGCTGACGGGCGAATGCTTCCCGGCCGGGGCCTACGGGGATTCCAGTCTGTACAATATTGAAATCACGACCAACCATCAGGGAAAACAAGTGGAGGTGGTCTGGTACACCAAAAAGAGCCTTGCAGAACACGGCGCTTCCTGCAGAGTTTTGGATTGCATGGAATACCGTGACGCTTTGGTGGCGGGAAACGACGTGGACCCAGCCGCAGTTGCTGCTGCACGCAGGTGTGCCTCGGCGCCCTACACCCGCAGGGAAGCACCCAACTTGCCACCGATTCCCGCAGCGCTGAAAGACAAAATTGATGAACGCAACAAACGTATTGCCGCTGGTGTTGCGACACTTTAGTAGCAGAAGTTTTATTTTGGAACGAAGCAACGTTACAGCCAAGTCGAAGAGTCTTTGTAGTACCATGATTCAGTTGTTCACTGAGGCTGACTACAACGGCGAAGCCACCAACGTTTCTGCATTCTCTTGTCGCCAATGATATCCCATGTTGGTTCGGCGTTAGTGGGTATAGATGGCAGCTGTATTGTTGTATCTCGAGAATGCAGGCAGGATGATTGTGAGGTAGCCAACGGAACAGTATGTTTGGGGGAGTCGAATGATAATAGCGGGAAGACCTGATGACTTTTATTCATAATTCTGAGTGTTGAATGATGAATGGATTGTAGGGAAAAAGTGGTACCACAGCAGTCAGTCTGGCAAAAGCCGATTCTGTAACAAGCAGAGGTGAATAGACTTATTCAGAAGTAACAGTGGAATGAAGCAGAGCAAAAGATTGGATCTTCTGCAGAAATAGCACGCTGGAAATAAATGCAAAATTAAAATTTAAGAAATTATCGACTACTGGTAGCCTGACTTTTCAAGTACTTTTTTCGTACATACTTTCTGAGAGCATCTCGCTCCAGAGAACGCCGAGATTGGCTCATTCCAGGTTCACTTCGTGCCTCTTCAAAAGAATTGTGATTACTGCTAGCAGCGGAATCTGAATCACCAAACTCGTGCAGCCAACCGGTGGTGTGGGTAGAATTGGAAACTGAATTGATCTCCGTTTCGTCAAATGGTGCCTGTTTTCCGCTATTCTTTGATTGGTCTGTTGAGAGAGAGGTGGGAGAAATTGTTGGGTCGTCCCAACAAGGAAAAGTGTCCGAAATTTCGTCCATTAGGGCAAAGCCATTTTCATCGACAGAAACCCCATTGTGAAGACCCTTCATCGAAGAAGTCGCAGAGTTTAAGGATTGAATTTGTTGGGTGTTGCTACTGACACTACTGCCGCTACTCCGAATTTTGTCTTTGGGGATATATTGCAATTCTCCCTCCAATTGCGAAATTCGTCGCTGAAGATTCTCATTCTTTTTGGACAAGAACTCAATTTGCTCATTGAGGTGCTCCACCTTATTTTTTAGCTCGTTGTTTTTAGCCGAGTAGTGGCCGCCCTTTTCCTTGAATCGATTCTTCATGTCTTGCGCTGAAGCCAGAGCCTTCGTGGCAATCAGCTTGGCATGGTCGAGCTCCTCGTCGCGTTTTCGCAGAATGGATGCAAGCGATTCAATTTCTTCTTCGCGAGACTGCACTTCATGGATGACATCCTCAAGAGCTGCAATAACTTCCTCCTTCTCGCCATTAACCTTGTTATATCGTTGCTCAAGTTCTCGTTGCAGTTCTTCCGTCTTTTGCAGCTTGCCCTCCACATCGCGAATAGCTTTATTTGCCTTCGCCTCGCCATCTTTGGCTACCTCTACAGACCTTTCTAGAGAGCTGATTTTTTCACGAAGGTCTGCGGTTTCGACTGACGAATCGGCTACGCTCTGCATTTCATTTTCAAGATTGTCCACCTTTTGCTGAAGTGCGGCTTTGGCCATTGTTTGGGCTTTGAGCTTTTGCTCGAGCTTGTCGGTATCTGCAGCCTGTCGCTCGATGATGCCTGTAATCTGCCTTTCCTTTCGCGTGAGCTCCGATTCAATGTCGTCGATCTTTTTCTGCAGCGTTTCTTTCTCGTTGGTGACATCGTCCAGGTTCCTCTGCAGCTCGGACAGCTGTTCGTCCTTGTAAGTCGATGCTTTCTTACGTTTTTCTAATTCATCCTCGACCTCTCGCAATTTAGCTTGTAGAGCATCAGTTGCTTTGGTTTGCTCTCGCAATTTTGTGTGAACGTCGTTGAGCAAATTGCTCTGGTTTTCCTTAATTGATAAATCTGCCTCCAAATCAATTAGCTTTTGTCTCAATGACTCCTTTGATCGTGTTTGCTCCTCCAGCTTGGTCTGAAGTTCTTCAATGCTATTCGAATAGCTCTCTTTCGCCTTGCTCAATTGTTCGACCTTGTTATCTCTGTCTTCTTCAACCTTCTCAAGGCGAGCTAGTAGCGAAGTCCTGGAAGCTTCCAGGTCTTCGACTTGCATTTGAATCTCCAAAAGGTCACTGGATCTCGATTGCGTGACGCCTTCCTCGACTTGTTGCAATTTAAATTCCAAAGATTTATGTTCGGCCACCTTTTTTTCGTATTTTGCCGTCAAATCAGCCATGGCGTCGCGCTTTTCTTGAAGTTCCTTTTCTGCTTTCTTGAGTTTGGCTAGAGTGTCGCTGTAGTCCTCCTCTAACTCATGTAGATTATTGAGCAGGGTAGTCTCCGACTTGTTTTCGACATCCAGCTGTTTGTGCAGTTTCAAGACTTGCTGTTGCAGATCGGCCACTTGGTTGGAAGTTAGCTCCGCAGACAAAGAGAGAGTTGCAGCGGTAGACTGCTCATCTTCCAGACGTCGCTTGGCACCCTCGTGTTCTTCCTGAAGTTTTGAAAGCTTTGCTTGTGTCAACTTGGTCTCACAAGACTCTTCGCGAAGTTCCTCTTGCAGAGTAGCCACTTTAGCTTCGAGTGCCACAACCTTGGATTGTAGATCTGACGACTTATTTTTGTACTGTTCCGTTTGTTTCCTCGCAAGTTGAAGCTCATCCGCGGTGCTGCTACCCTCCGAAAAACGTGACTCCAAGTCACTAAGCTGCTCCTTGGTCTGCTCCAAATAACTAACAACGTCGACGTATTCGCTCTTGAGGAGCTTGAGCTCATCCTTTAACGAATCCTTCTCCTTGCGTTCGGTCTCAAATCTTGATTTCATTGCGGCAAGCTCATCTCTGACTATCTCGGCTGCTCGTTCTAGTTCATCCCTCAATGCATTTGCATCCTCCAATTTTCGACCAATGGTATCCTTTCTATTAATTTCGCCTTGAAGTTGAGATTGCAAATGCAGCTGTGCTTCCTTCAACTCGCTATGGACATCTTCCATGGCTGACAATCGACGAACCAGCTCATCCTTGGCACTCGTTTCATTTTCAAGCTGAGATTCCAAGTTTTCGATCTTGCTAATGTATCGATCCTTGTCCTGGGACAATTCTTGTTCTTTGCTATTGGCGTCCGATAGCTGCAATTGCAAGTTTTCGAGCTGTTCCTTCGCAGCCGTGTTCTCCTTCTCGATACGTGACAACTCCAAAGATGCATCCACCTTTTCGTCTTCAAGCTTGGCGACAGAAATTCGTAGACTCTTAGTCTTGGTTTCCAGGTCGATCTTTTCTTGCTCGGCCTTTTGGCGCAAGCATTCCAAGTCAGCTTCCAGACTCGGGATTGATTCAACCTGTTGCTGAAGGTTCCTTTCCCGGATAGCACTTCGATCAAGCTCCCTGCGCAATTGAAGAGCCTCGTCGACCTTGTCATTGAGCTTTTCTCGTTCTTCCTCCAAATCCAACTGACATGATCGCAGTTCAGCCTTAAGTCTAGTCAGATCCTGCTGCAGCGTCTCTCCTCTCGCTTGAACAAATGATGCATTGGCGAGCTTGTCCTCCAGGTCGTGAATCTGTTGTCTCTTCTCGGTCAGACTGGATTCGCTTGCTTTAATTTTGCTCTCCAGTTTGGCAATGTCGTAACGAAGATCTCCTTCGATCTGTTCGTGCCGAGCTTGTTCATCAATCAATTCGTTCTTCACCTGGTTCAGATTCGATCTCAAGTCAGCCTCGCGCTGTTTAGCACTATCCTTTGCCTCTTGCAGGGCACTCTCGCTTGCCTCCAAATTGTCGCGAATCCGTCGAGCATCGGTTTCAGCCGAAGCCAGGTGTGTCTCCAAGTCATTCACGACGCTCTCTAGTTCAGAAATTTTGGTTCGAAGCGTCTCTTCCGTGCTGGCTCCTCGAGCCGCCTGCTCAGAGAGAGCTTCCGCACTAGCTCGCTTGGCTGTCTCAAGGTCCGATTCTAATCTCTCGAAGTCAGCCTCTTGTTCTTCCAGTTTCGATGTTAGCTTCTCCAGCTTGAATACTTTCTCGTTCAGCTCTCGTTCGACTTGGGAGAGCTGATCCTTTAGGGAATCAACCTCTTCATCACGTAGACAATCTAGCTTTTCCATTTCTTCAAAGTGCTTTCGCTCAAGTTCTTCTTTCTCTTCCTCCAGCTGGGAAATTTTGGCCTTGGCATCGTCGTGTTCACATCTTAAGTTATGTAATTCGTTGCCAACCTCCACAAGTTTCTTGCCGACATCTTTTTGAATTTCAATCTTCATGTCATTGTATCGCTCTTCCAGATCGGCTTCTTTTTGCAGAATTTCAGCGTGATGTCGATCCGTAGCCATCGTTAGCTGTTCCTGTAAACTCTTCAACCGTCGCTCATATTCTTCCTTGTCGGCATGACGGATTTCCACCTCTTCGTCTTGGCGACGTTTCTCCTGATCTTGGTACGTTTGTTGAAGATCTGCGATTTCTAACTGGTATTGTTCTTTCGCGCTCTTGAGTTCTTGTTTGAGTGCATCTCGACTCTTAGTAATGGCCTTGATTTGCTCCTCATTTTTCCCTAGCATGTCTCCCTGCTCCTTGATCATTTGATTCTGTTCTTCGTTTTCTTCTTCAAGCCTTTCGTATTGATCCTTGGCCAGGGCTAGTTGTTGTTTCACAGCTTCAATACGGACTTCGTAGGCTTCGTCCTTCTGCTTTTTGGCATCTTTAATAGCCATTTCTGCTGCTTCGAGCTCTTCCTTTAACGTGGCAACGTCGTTGTCTTTTGACTTCAGCTTGTGTTGCAGCTTTTCTACTCGCACATTGACTTCGTTAATGCGCTTGTCAAAGTTCTCGGCTTGTGCTTCCAACTCGGCCTTTTCGTTCTCGAGTTCCTTTTCCAACGTTGCCACCTTTTCTTCGTCGGCGGCCTTTTGGTTCTGGCTCTCTTTGTGCAGTTGAGCTAGTTCGTGTTCCAGTTCTTCGGCCAGACTTTGTGTCGACACAAGCGTTTCGGCTTGTTCTCGAAACTTTCGTTCGTAGTCTACCCGCTGAGCTTCGAGTTTTTCATTCGCTTCCTGCAGTTGTGCCGTCAAATCTGCCGTGACACGCTTCAAGTCGTCTTCGAGTCGTCGCATCTTTTTCGTTTCCTGCTGGCATGTGTTGTCGTACATTTCCACCGTTCGAATCAAATTGGCCTTTTCTTGTTCCAGAATTTGTACCGATCTTCCCAGCGTCTGTGTTTCCAGCTCCAAAGAGGTTCGATCGAGCGCGGCAATCTTACGTGGGCTCAAAATTTCCTTTTTGGGTGGAGGCAATCGGCCTCCCCGTGACGGCGATGGTGCTGCTCGAACAACTGTTGGAATGCCCAAAGGACCATCCATGCTTTCAGTAGAATAACCTCGGGGTGTACTGGCAGAACGTGTCACGGATGACCTGTTTGGCGTCATTGCAGTTCTTGCTTTGTTGCTGTTATTGGGTGGATTAGGAGGAGGCGGAGGAATGCCACTGCCATTCGTACCATTTTGGGGAGGACTGGGTTTCGCTTCTTCCAGTTCGTTAAAAAATTGCATTTCTTCAAACTCTTGTTGCTTGGACTTGAGTTTGTGCAAGTCTTTTCGAAAGCCCTCGATACGATTCTCGGCCTGCTGCATGCGGTTGGGAGGAGGAGCTGGTGGATGACCACCACTATTACCAGTGCTATTCCGGTACTTGGGTGGAGGCGGAGGCGGAGGCGCGATATTGTTGCCGCTGCTAGACGAGGACTGCCGCCGGGATGACTTTTGTTCTCTTTCGCGCTTTTCCCGGAGTTCCATGATACTGCGAGCCACCGCTGTGGGATCATCTTGTTTTTGGAATATGCGGCCGGTGCTCATGGATCTCGCCGGATGTCTGCGACTTTCTTCCTGTGGGTGCAACGGCGAACTAGACGAATATCTACTCCTATTAGTCGTACTGGACGCTCCTGGATCTCGTCGGGGAGGAATGTTGGCCGCTTGGGCTCGTAGACTAGTCCGAGACGATCCATTGCTAGTCAGACGGTTCGCTGTGGCTGTGGCTTGTTGCATGCGGGTTGTAGAAGAAGCTCTTGCCGTTTGGGAATGGGAGGAGGAGGAAGAAGAAGAAACTGGACGCGAAGAAGAGGTGCTGGAGGCCTTGGGCTCCCAATCGCTTGGTCGTGGTTTGGACATGGTTTGGGAGGGAGTGTGGGAGTGTCTTCTACTACTCGATGAAGTGTTCTGGGGGGTAAGGACGTTTGACACCATTTGTCTAGCTAGCGGGGGCAGGGGGCTTTGTTCGTTTGTTTTGTTGGTATTTCCTTATTGCTTTTACCGCACCTCGTTCCCACGGCAGATGGACAAGGACAACAACTACTATACTCTTGTTAGAGCAAGACAAGAAACTCCGAGATGTGTGGAGAAGGAGTGTGGTGGATGCACCTTCAGGGACAGTTCTTTGGTGTATGTGGCTGGTGTCTCTAGTCTCTACTTCTCACCGCTTCTCAAGACTAAAGACTGTAGATTGGATTATTCTTGGAACAACTACAGTCCTACTATACATTAATGTGAACGATGTTGCTTTGCTTTTAGTGTAACCCCAGTCCTCTTGCAAGTTACTGTAGCTTGGGTTGATAACAGTTGATGGAACGTGTGTGTGTGAGTGTGTGTGTGTTAGTGAGCATACCAGATAGCCGATCAGAGAAGTGGAGAGAATGTGAGGAAAAATTTGACTCTTGTTTACGGTCCAAAACTAGTCCAATGCTTTTAGGTGTGTCCTAACGGTTTGCTGTTCATCAGAAGGAGGGGAAGGCGATCTTCACACCCGTAAAAACATTAATAATACTCGAGGATTGCCACTACTACTACTAGTAGTAGGTCTACTACTAGAGTACGGTAGCAGGTACGACTAGACTACTACTAGTCTCTACTAGCTAGTAGTAGTACTAGTAGGCAGTACCTGGTAGTCTACTACTACGACGACGACTTAGTAGTAGAGGCTACTAGTAGTGCTCCTAGCTACTAATAGTACTACTAGTAAAAGATTATTAATCCGAGTAGTACATCCATGGTAACAATTACTCGGAGTACGACTGCTACCACGTTGAAAAAAAATGGATCATTCGGAAGCACTTCTTAGGCCGCGAGTATGTAATTTGTGGATGAATCCCACGGCGAAGAAGGTTTCAGAGAAGGAAGACGTGTGCGGTGAACAAATAATGATAGTAGTAATAACATACGTAGTAGAAAACAACCAACTATGTGTTCAGTGACGTTGCTACTCCCTCATCATTCATTATACAGTAGGTGTTGTTTTTGAAAATGAAGAGAGCAAATAAATGGAACAAAAAATAAACCTTTTTTTAAGCCAAAACGTACAAGAGGAAGAGACTGAAGCAGGACTATGCAGACCAAATAATTATCTAGCTACTAGTCTAGCTAGACTACTACTACTCGGAATGCTACTACACCAGCCAAGCTTTGTTGCTACAGTAGTAGACTAACTGCTAGCTACTAGACTATCTGCTACTACCAGTGCTATGATGCACTTTCTATTTCCCGCCCAGTCTGTTTTGCGACGCTGCTGGACAAGGCCTGCTCTGATGACTTACTTCTGAACTGCTAAATCATACCGTTATCAAAGATTTATTGACTTGACAGCAAGCAAGCCGACAAATCAAACGATTAGGCGAATGTGAGCGTCGTTTTATAAAACACAGCTCACTGGAATTTGAAATCAACAACAACAACTTCTTGAGACACAAAAAATACTCTGACGTCCTATTCAAACATCAAGCACATTGTCCTACTAGTAATACGTACGAGTACTGAATACTCAATAGCTACAACTACTTTGTGCAGGAAACAGAGCGACACAATAATAAGAACAATACCTTACCTTTGCTACTCCTATAAAGGTATATTGTTGTTATATCCCATCGAAAGAAATCCATTCGCACACAGCAACATACCCCCCTGGTATTTCGAATCAGCATAAAAAATAAATATGCTTCGCCGAGATTCAATATCTAAACGCAAAATTCGGCGCCAATCATCGTCACAATCCGTGTCACCACCTGGATCTCCGCGGGGTGCTCTAGAACAGCAGCAGCAGCAACAACAACAACAAGAAGAAGAACAGTTTGCGGAATTTCCTTTACGGCGACGAACGGGGTTTTGGTCTAATCCCATGAATGCCGTGGCGATCTTCACCGGTTCTTTTGCCTTTGCTGCTAGCTTGTCCATGGGGATGATGAACGTCGAATCCAATAGGAAAAGTACCACTAATTCTACTCGCATTAGTAAAACGGGCGGTGATGTCTGGTCTCGGTTGCTTTTTGGAACACCTGCTGACAATGTCAAAGGTAGTAGTAGCAAGAAAGTCAGCGGGGCATTTGCTGATATTTTAAAAGCCAGCAGAAAGTCCAACAAAAAAGATAACGCTACTCCCATCTTACTAATGGGTTTACCCAAATCGGGATCTGAAGCTATTCATAAATATTTTGCTTGCAATCAAGTGTCATCGGCCCACTATTGCTGCGACAATAAAAAATCATCTTTGGCAAGCACCAAAGTATCTGAATCGAACAAGCAGTCCATGATAGATGCTCCCATGAAATTTCCGTGTGGACCAGATCAAGTCATTTGTGGATCCTGCGTCCTAGAGAATATGCAAAACAATCACCCACCGTTCGAGGGATGTGGGGAATATCAAGTCTGGTCGCAATACGATGTCGAAACAAGTGAACCGTTCTCTTGGTTTTTACCCCAACATTTTGCCCTTCCCCTTTTGCACGAAGCCTATCCCAAAGCTCCTATTATTCTGAATCGTCGTGAAACTGCTTTGGATTGGGCTGAATCAATATTGCACTGGCACTCGGTCACCACCCGATTGTTCGAAAGTTTTGATTTGGAATTGATCCAAGAAAAAGACCTGGCACCCGTTCCAGACAAAATTACCTACAAATCATTGATGAGTGACATGCAAGATTCTTTGAACCGCGTGATGAGCGAGGAGGAGTGGAAGCGAAAGCGCCATCTTTTGATAAAAGCTTACAATCGGCACAATCAAAAGATTCGTCAGTTTGCCAGTGACTATAATCATCCATTGCTGGAAGTGGTGGTGGACGGTGACAAGGAACCGGGCAAGCAATTGGAAGATTCATTTCATCTTTCCAGTGCTTGCTGGCAGTTCAATGCACGACAATACGACAATGATTGGAAGAACTTTAGTCTTCCATTTTGAAAATCTTTGGAAACCTGACCGACGTAGTTTTGGGAGAAAGAAACGAGAAGCTTCACCGTCATTTAAAAAATTACCCGCAAATTATTCTGATTTGTAATCAATGAATAAATTAGCAATCTCCAGACATCATAAATTCCTGTACGGGCTCAATCTTTTAGTCTAGATCAATGCTACACCAGCAGGTGGGATCGCCATTCTATCAACATGTTGGCGTGGTTTCCTTCCGAGATCTAGTTCGTCCTTTTATAGTTTGCTACACTCTTTCTACTGGAGAAAGCTAGCATCTATTTGCATGGATTTATAAAAGGTCAATGTTTCCTCCTTGTTGCGTGTCTTGCCCTCGCAATGATGATCCTTCCAGTAAATCGCCGCCTCGTTTAAGTAGGGGAGCAAATGGCAAACCATGAAGGCGTGGTTCCGTGCTATGGAAGGCGGGTGGGCCAGTTTCTTGTCGACCACCTGATCTGGTTCAATGGCAAAATTAAACCGTTCTCCCAAGTCTGGCGGGGGAATGGTAAAGAGCTTTTCCTCGCACGAGAGAAAGTTTGGTGGTATTCTATGCTTTCCAATTACGAACTTTCCCAAGAGGTAGCGCTGGCAATAGTGAAGTACATGTGGCAAATGATCCTGGTCGATGGCTCCCGGTGTACACAGATCCGTTTTGGAGTAATCTTTCAGCATATCCCAGCCTTCCATACCACCTGCACTCGCATCCGAGACCATAAAACTAGCAGCAATTTGATGTGGAAGATTTAGATGTGCCGCTGCTCAATGTTGTATTTTGATGTAACAAAAACATAAAAGCGTTGCGCAGTGTTGGATGCAAAAGTGAGACAAACAAAAGGCGATGACACTTTTAGAAAAAACAGGTGAACATAACTTACCAGCAAGGCAGTAAGCAAACATTTCTGCCAACAAATGAGGATAGTCATACTTTTGTATCAGCGGCACAAAGTCTTTCCAAGTGGTAGCAATTTTCCAAAAATCGTGCGCCGTCGCAATATAGGGAGGTCCAACAGCATAGTTTTCACTAGCTTCCGCTGCCGCCATAGTTTGGACGTGCGAAGGGAGTTCCTTGGGGGAAACATATCTTGTAATGTTGGTCTTGGTCAACCACTGATTTCCAAAGCCGTACATGGCTCCCATGGGCTTTCCGTGTGTGACCGAGTTTAAAATTGGTCGTGTGGACTGCTTTTTCCATATTTCCGTTTCATTCGCAAAATAATTGTTGGTAAAGGGTCGCATGATGATTTGATCGGGGTCGCAAAGAATAACAATTGTGTCGTCGTGTGGATTGTCTCCAACTGCATTGTGTTGAGGAGTGTATCCTAATGCGTTTTTCATCCAATGATACGTGGAAAACGGCTTGTTGAAGTAATGAAAAGCTTGTATACCATTGACGTGTGAATAATCTGGTGTGGTATGTAGGTGAAAATATGGAGACATGTGTTGGATGTAGGTCTGGTGGAATTGGCGAACATTTTCTTCCTCGGCAGCATTGTTGCAGGATGCAATTCGAGTCACTTGTCCCGGTTGTTTGGATTTCATGGCATGAAAGAAAAATATGTAGCTCTGAAAATCTTGTTTGCTGGAACAACCCGAAGAAAAAATTATGTGATACTTTGTTTCTGGTGTTGGTACTGCCGGCTGTATTTGCTGTGATCCTTTAGTGTGGCTCACCGAAGATATTCTCCCGGATTGATCACTAGTCTCGGCTGCCAGTAATTTGCTGGTCACTTCCCTTTGGAATGGTTGTTGCCGTGCTAATGGCTCATTCATCCCTGCGGCTGGCATCAAGTGATAAACATTTACCACAATAACTGCCGTTGAAAGCACGACAGTCATCAACATGAATTGCGTTGCTGTTACGCCCCCACTTTGTTTAGCTGTACTACCCCGTGATCGCAGTTGCTGACTGCGCCTAAGACTCGGATTTACCGGCATGCCTGCACAGTATCGTCAGCGTTAGAAGCAGATTGTTTCTTTCGTTATATTGAAGTATTGGTACGCAGGAGAGTACACAGAACACAACCAATGCTGTATTTTCAAAAAGCAAAAAATAATATTCTACGCTTCTGTGTACGAGTTGGATGTTTTAGTTTGCTTTGGTACGTCCGCAAAAAATAAATACGGAGCATGCGTGCGCTCCTAAACAAAACTAATGCAAAAAATATCCGATAAAGCATATTAGGTCTAGTCGAATACTACTGGAGTGTTTAGCTTATGGTGCTCTATTAGGTGCACTAGCTAGCTAGTAATAGTCCCAAAAAGCTGGCATGCTCTCATCACCTCCGTCGCTTTCGCTTCTTTCGTCCCTCTGATGGCGATCCCGTCGTCCTTAGAGCATGAATCATTTTCTTTTTTCGAGCCTCTCTGCCACCTATTCCAAATCCAGATCGTCTCGATCCTTTCGGCTCGAAGGGATTTTCCTTGGAACTTTTCTTGACAGCAAATCGAACCTCCATTCCAAACATGGAAAATGTGTCTTGAAAATTGCGAGCCAAATGTCTCATGTAATGCGGCGGCAAACTACTGACATTGGAAAACAATAAAAAGGTTGGCGGACGTCCCTTGGTTTGGATCACGTATTTGATCTTCGTATTTCGCCGTCCTTCGACAGGTGGCGGAGGATGAGATTCTATGACATCAGATAGCCAGCGATTGAGAAGTCCAGTAGAAATCATTCGTTCCCATCGGTCTCTAGCCTTGAATACCACCGGCATGAGCTGGTGAACGTTCTCGCCAGTCAGGGAACTCATCGGTATGACAGGTGTTTTTCTGAGCATGGGGAGACGTGCTTCAATTTCATCGGATACTGCCGTTGCATATTCTTCGGGTGTGTATTTCATGCCATCTTTCTCGCCATTGTCCACGAGCAAATCCATCTTGTTGGCCACAACAACCAGTGCACGCCCTTCTTTGACCACGGCGTCTGCAATCGCCATTTCTTGGCGTTGTAATTTTCCAGCATCGCCATCCAATACTAAAACGGCAACATCGGCAGTCTTCATGGCTCGGTTGGCATCTTGTACCGACATGTCTTCAATAGCCGTAGATCGTTGTGTAATTTTGCGCATACCTGCCGTGTCTACCAACTGAACCGGACGATCTTTCCAAGACCACGCAACCTGGATGGCATCCCGCGTCAATCCAGGGGTGGATCCAGTAATGACCCGTTCTTGTCCTAAAAGTGAATTAACGAGTGTGCTTTTTCCGACGTTGGGGCGTCCCAAGATTGCCAGCTGTAACGGTTTTTCCTTTCCGCCGGTCGATTTTACCGCATCATCTGCTTTCTTACCAGGTGTGGGAAGTCGAATGACGTCCTCCCTTGTATATCCAAGTGATTTCCACTTTTTCTCGGATAGTTCCTCAATTACGACAGCAATATCTGACATGCCTTCGCCATGCTCCGCAGAAATTGGCACTGCTTCACCAAACCCAACACGAGTAGCTTCTGCGAGATGATCAAAAACCGGACTGTCACTGTCATACTGCCAGCTATCGCCTTCCAATTTGTTCGCCAGTAATACGACGTGTTGACCTTCGTTGGTCCAGCTTCGCCGTTCTTTTGCGTCTTTCTCGACTTTGCGCAACCATCGAGCCGTTTCTGCAAGATCTGAAGTAACACCTAGTCTCGCATCAAACATGAGCAATACCAGATCTGCGGATTTCGCGGCCTCCAAGGTCTGTTCCATCATACTTCGGTCTAATGTTTTTTCGCCCTTGCTTTCAAGGTGTACCTTGGCTAAATAGCCAATTCGCTCTCCGTCCACTCCTGCTGTATCCATAAGTTTGAAATAGGTCCCTCCAATTCTACCGTAACATTCTCTTCTGTCGCGGGTTGTTCCTGGAACTTCGGTGACAATGGCCCCCCTGGTATTTGCTTTACGAGCAGCTTTGTAAGATCCAATCCTGCCCTTGGAGTTGACCTTGCGTCGCCTCTGCTTTTCACTTGCTAGTCTGTATGATCGATTTAGGTCTCGACACATGAACCGATTAAAGAGGGTAGATTTCCCTGCATTGGCAGGCCCTAGAATGGAGACGTTCAGCAACCCATCTTCGGCCCCAATAGAGGGCCTAGCATTGCTGGAAAACCATTGCTGATCAGAAAGGTTATTGGAATAAGCGGACGGTCGGACGACGGAAACGCTTCGCCAAGCTTGTACTTTCAGGCCGTGTCGCACTGATACTTCTCCTATTCTTTGAAAGGACTGTAACATACTAGCGCCTGTCGCCTGATCTCTCACACGCGGCCAACTTTGGTACCGTGCAGTTTTCTGGAAGTGAGTAAAGTAGGCGCGGTTTTGTTTATAATATATTATTATTGCTTAATGTTTGAAAAAGGATGATGAGACTGATGCTGTAGGAAAAGGAAAAAGGGCATCGGGCAAGTAAGATTTTTTGTTTGTTTGTGGTTTTGTAAATCGTTCCTAGCGTTAGGGCTTTCGCAATACTGCCCTACCCCTAATGGTGGTGGAGGACTCTCGATCGCATCCAGGCGACGGTCTTTTATTGATGGTCGCACCATCAACCGGAGCATGTTCTAGCACTCTAGTAGATACTAATAGCTAGTAGTAGCATATTTCAATTCCGTTTTCATGAAAGCTTGTTGACAATCGTGGCCGACGTGTTTACTGCCCCAGTGTCATTTCAAATGTTGAGTTTCAAACCCCGAGAAACCGCAGCATGTGCAAAGCCCCATCTGCCCAACTAGCTGCTAGGGTCGTTGGTCAAAAAGCAGGAAAAGGGAGTCCCAACTGGATTTGGTCAATGGCAGGCAAATGGGGCTCCTTGGCTCGACCAATCTAACTCAATGGAACTTAGAGAACCAGCCAAGGCAGCGGACAAAAATACGCAGGCAAAGACTAGCAGTGAATAAGACCCGACACTGGTTTTTGTTGGGCACCAGATTGAAACTTGAAGGTATTGTCGGTAGAAAATAGCCGGTAATGCTAGGCACAAAGGCACACTAGTCAGAGCTCCAATAAGAGACACCAAATCCTTGAAAAATGGAATGGCATTGGCGACCGAATAGGACGAGATGGACATGGCTCCAGTTAGGCAGAGCCATCGTATTCGGGGTTTAGAATTCAAACCAAAAGTCGCAATATTGCAAAAGAAGAGTCGATCCATAGATGCGCAAATGGCCTGTGAATTGATGGCGTAGGACACCACCACGTGGATCCATAGCAATAATCCAGCCAACTTACGATTCCATCCGGGTGGAATAGCATCGAATAAGAAGCCTGGTGGGGAGGAACCAGCAAGCAATATAATTCCAATATAAACGCTGCCAAAGCCAGTTAGAGCCAATCCTAATGTTTTTGGTCCTTCCCTTCGATCAGCCAGCTCGTGTCGAATGTTCAGAAATAGCTGTCGAGTAGAGTACCGAGAAAATTCTTTCTTGGTAAGATGGCGACAGTGAAGTGTTTCCAACTCAACTTTTTCTCCGCGACGATGAATTGTATGTCTTCCCCAACCCGCAATCAAATGCATCGCTACTCACCTTTTGCGACGAAACAGCAAATCCGATACCCCCCAGGGCAGAGAACTTTCGCAACATGCTGGGCGAGCCTTGATCAAAATCCTCAGGAGATGCTGCTACATAATGCTCCTCTTTATTCATGTGTACAGCCCATAAGCATTGTCCCACAACAACAAACAATGCCAGCAATGATACCATGGTAGCAGTCCGTCCCAGACTAGCCATTGTTCGTGTTTGCGTTACACCATACATGAGAATGACAGCTAACATGCCAGCTCGTGGCAAACAAATCGCTTCTTCTCCTATCAAGGCCGAAACAGCATGAGACATGACCAGAATGTAATCTCCCAAAACGAGGAAAAGGTTGGTGTAAAAAATGGCCATGACCATTCGCGTAGTAGTATGAGACGAAAAGAGAGCCTGTGTCATTCCAATAAAGTCATAGGTTGCCGTATCGTGGTGAACGGTTCGACGTGGACAACTGGTTGGCACATGGCCACCGTCCTCAAGTGTGTTAGTTCTTGTAACTGAAGGATTGCTGTCGATTCCAGCGTTATTGTTGTTGTTGCTGCTGCTGCCTTCGCTGTCTGTCAGATCTGTCTGTTCGACACCTACATAATCTGTCTTGTCCTGTTTCTTCTTCTGACTTCTACTGTCCTTTGGAGATTCAGTTATCACGCCGTCTTGGCTGGTGGTTCCTGTCGACATGGACTCCATTTCTGCACCATCCCCAGCAATCTCTTGCATTTGTTGCTGCATCATGCCGTTTTGTCTTCGTTGGTAAATGTCATTTTCTTCCGATTGAACGCGTTCGACGTGTGCGGCTGTATCGGAAAGAATCTTCCCGGCGTACAAATTAATGGGCAAATTCAAAATCAAAAAGCCCAGACCGATCCATCGTCCGAGGACTTCAATATCTTCCGGTAACGCTAATAATCCCGTTCCCATGCAGTCGGCCATTAATAAAAAAGCAGCCTGTACGACATTCAAATCGTTGTTGGAGACGTCTTGATAATTTTTAGAATCCACCGAAAACATACTGTCGTGACGCTGCATCGTACGATCTTCTCGCACCGACAAGCCGCCTTGGGGAATATTGAAGGGGGTTACTTGTCCTCCCGCTGGCTCATCGTCAAAGCTATCTACGGCAGTGGAATCATTCGAGTCTACCTCATGTTGAGCGTTGGAATAGTTAGAGGCATAGCCAAAATAGGAGGACATCGTTTTCTGCACTTCTTGATCTAAAAGGCAAATATATGATGGTTTGTTTACGACACTCGCAAATTCGGTTTTTTCCTTGCTTGGGTAATTCTCCTCGGTAGCGACATGTGCTCGATGCAGAGAGACACACACAGAGAGAGAGAGCTTCGGCACTTTTCTTTAGTCTACCTCGCCACTTGATATTATTTTTTGTCCACAGTGGTTCTAAAGACTTTAGTGCCCCCCACACCACACCACACCACACCCCCAGTTCTGTACAAGAGAGCAATGTCGTAAATCGTACAGATGATTCTTCGTCATGATGAGATGATGACTTCGTTCGTATGATGATTGAGTGATTATTGTTGGAAACTAAAGAGTCACGAATGGGACTAAATGTTTCATGCCAGGGTGGATGATTCCTTCCCTAAGCACATGTTCTGCTTTGGTGGTGCGTGCCGATAACGTACAAGCAGTAATCAATTAATTAATTCTCCTCCAAATAAATATCGCCGACTCACGGAAGGGTTTTTTCTTCGGCGAGCTCACTTTTTCCCTCAGGCTCGATCGATGGCTGTTAAAAGTGTGTTGTTCTGCTTAGAGACAAAACTATTTTTCAATTTGTCTCGGGAAGTTACTCCTTAGGCCCCGAGCATTCTTAGTAAATACAAAAGCTATTCTGGTAGCTGCAGCTCATAGGCGTGAAGAAGAGCATTTATTGATACACATCATTGTATTTTGTATTGGCGAAAGAAACTGAAGGGTAAGAAATAATTAAATACGAAACAAAATAATCACGATGAAGTGGCGACCTACTAGGCGACTCCATCGTCGCAACGACGATGGACGTTTTTCAGATAAAAGGACTTCGGAGTCTCAAGACAGGATTAAATTTAATCTATCTCTGCCCTTTCTGAGAACTCAGAGAACTGCATCCTCGTCTGTATCGAAAGAAAGCCGCGACGACGACCAGCAGTTGCCCAGAATCAGTGGCAACTTGTCCATGACAGAGCTCAGAGAGGAAGCCCTGGCGCGTGGAATCGAAAGCTGCTATCACCCTGCCACAAAGGAATCGATGTTAGGATTTTTGGTTGATGGGTCCATTTGGCTGAGACAAACTCCTGCCTGGAAGGATGTTGAGAATCTCAAATCAAAAATGGTAGACGATTGCCAACGCATCGAGGAAGGAAAAAAATGCTCTACTGTTGGTGTATCGGACGTACACCACCAGCGACCAGATAAATTTCAAAACACGCTATTTGAGAATGACGACGATAATAGTTCTGAACACAGCTCAGTTCCTACGTCAATGTATCGCGAAAAACAAATTTCTCAGACCATTGACCTTGAAACGTCGAGCCAAAACACAGTCGATAGTGACGTGGAAGAAAGTCTATTTGAAGCAGTCCTTGGCGGTTTGCTACAAGGACAATTATTGTCCTGTGCTGATGGTAAGAGGATGGCAATGCCCAACGATGAGGACGAGCACAGCTGTGCTGATGACAGTGTCAACGATGATGATGATCTGGAAGTGATGGAAAATCAAAGCGATGAGACCAACGAGAGCGATTGTAGTTCTCAAGAGCATGGTACTAAGAGTGAGAGTAGTTCTCAAGAGAATGGTACCAAGAATGAGTGCAGTTCTCGAGCAACCAGCGCCGACGAATGGGATGCCGCCTCAGTTTTCGAGCAATGGATCATTACGCCGCCCGACAAAAACATGCGACCCGAAGGAAATCAGCTGAAGGGATACACGGTTTGGTGCAGCCATTCTGCTATCTCAAATCAAAATCAGCCCATAAAAAAGTACTTTGATACAAGCTACAAGAGCCTTGCAGATGCCAACGACAGAGCTCGTTATCTCTTTTACTGGCAAAATCCCTGGGAAGAACCAGATGAAATGTTGAACAATGTGCAGATTGCAGCAGATAATTCTGACCAAGACAACTGCACTCATTCATTCAAGTGTGTCCACTCCAATGGAGATATATGGACGGTGTCTGTGGTGCACGATTCTGCCTTTCAGCACCTGGATCAGGCAGTCCAAGAACGCCATACCTTCCTATATGATGGAACTATCTAAAATCGACAAAAAACGAAGATAGCAAATTGACCTCTTAGCTGGTTCGCCTGAACCATGATCAAAATACACGATGGCAGCCTATGAAGGGTTTGTTCGTCGTCACCTGATCAAAAATGTATGGATATAACAAATTTGTTTTAGCTTCCTCTCTCGTTCTCACCAATCGCGTACAGTACTACTACCTAACCCATAACCAGCTACGCGAATCCTTCAAGCTCCCATTGGTAGGTTTTCTATTATTCTTGAACCTAAAGGAGATAAAATAAATTGCTTGGCATGGATTTGGCCCGAATGGTGAGTCATGATGAACCTAGGCTTGCAGTGCTTGGGAGCAAGGATGTCAAACTTATCCTCATCAAGAGCACATTCAAACTGGAACACTCGCAAAAGGTATGGGTACACCACGATTCACGTTTCGAGCAACCACAGTGGCTCGTAAACAGTAGGCGCACATAAGCTCCAAATGCAGCCAAAGATATTGGTGACCTCACAGTCACAGCGCAAAACGAAATACTCGCTCGTAATAAAATACTCTAATAATAATAATCATCATTATCATTGGCAACAATTCGTTGTGATCATCACAGATTCATCAACTAGGATAGCGCCCGTCGGAGATTAATTGAGGCCCAGAATAGTATAGCAAGTCCCTGCTACAATTGACCTGTTCTTATTCCCAATTAGCCGGCAGCAAGGGACGAAGAATTTAGCATATCCAGAAAACAGAAAACCCCACCTTAACCCTGCAAAAATGGCGGAGGATGCACTAGCATCGTTGATGTTGGACCGTTTTGTATCCGCCAGTTCTTCTACAGATGCCCAAACCTCCCTGGAAAGTATTTTGGAAGCATTAAGAAACAACAAGAGCCCCAGTATCAATAAACCGGACGGCGAACGGGTAACCAAGCTGTCCGCTGAACGGATTTGGAAGGACGATGAAATCTTGGGGGCCTTCCGCCACGTTCTACACACCGGCCAGCACAAGCACCATGATGTTCAGGTCCCCGTCGACGAGGGGGCATCACTTGTATGCAAGATCTACATAGAAATGGTGGAACAAGACTCCAAATGCCCATTGCTAGACCGAGATGATTCCCTGCTGGAGTGTCTGATTGATGTTATCAGCAACGAATCGTCCAAAACCGAGGATGATGAAGGTAGCGGAGTATCCATGTACACTCGAGTCCTTGCTTTACAATTGTTGACTCAACTGTGTACCAATCGGCCTTCCAAGGCACAGACGCAACTCCTACAAGCTCCTAATGGACTGCACCGACTCGGAGATCTACTGAGTTCAAGCCAGGAGGAAATTTTGCGCAACGAGGCTCTACTGCTGGCTCAAGTCATTGCCGAATGGCCATCCTGTGCCAAAATTTGGATGTTTGACGAAGTGGCAGATCAAGTCATGATATTGGCCATAGAGGAGGGTGGTCTTACGAAGGGAAATTTGTTGGTGCAGGATTGTTTGAATCTCCTCTTTAACCTGTGGAAACATGATCCCAATTTGGCTGATCTAGTCTTTCAATCTCCTACCATTGCGAGCAATTTGCCACGTTTACTGGATCTGCGACTTGGGACAGAATTTATGAATCCTCCGAAAAAGCGTGCACCAGCAGCGAATAAGGACGACGACTTGGATGATATTTTGAAGAGTGCTTCTGCCAATGAGCCCAAGGACAAAGTAGATGATGTCATTGTTCCGCGCCTTACTACCTCAGAAGAAGAAGTCATCGGCAAAGTATTGGACATTCTTTCGCTTTTGTTGGAATCTGACGATCTCAAAAAGACTGTTTGGACAAAACAACATGGACTTTGCTCTCTCGTATGGGAACTTGCGTTGGTTGCTCCACCTCCGCCACAAGTCCCCTTCGTATGTACAGTGCCGTCTCCTTCCCTACAGCAAAAGGCTTTGGAAGTGACGTCTCTCTATTTTCATGACAATGCTACTATGGAACGGCATGCAGGTCTGGATCGATTGTTATATCTGGTATGCACTGGAGGACTTGGCTCGACACTGGAAGAGAAAATGGGTATTTCCCAAGCCTCTCTTCACGTAATTCGACAAACAATTACTGCCGAAACTGCCAGCCAAATGCTGATGGACACGTTGGCACCACCAATGTCAATCGACGATGGGAATGGCGAAGGCGGTCGCCCACAGGTACCACCGCCGACTGTGGTCCACAAGTTGCTGAATACTGTAGCAGAAAACCTGACGGAAAATCCTGAAGTAAATCCTGACACCCGCAAAATCTTTTTAGCTGGAGCTCTTGGCGGACTTTCCATCTTCTTATCGGATCAAACTACTCGAGAAGTAATGTTGCGAATAACAACGACAAGAACCAAGTCTGGAGAACCCGTGTCGGAAGAAGAGGTCGACGATGACGACGACATTACAACGACAAGTCTGATTGAATCGATTCTGCAAGCGATTAGCAAATTCAAAGAAAGGACCAACCCGGAAAACCCTTTCTTGTCCATGACCTTGCTAAGATTCTTGTGCCATTGGTCGGTTGAGACTCCATCTGTCGTTCATGCCATTCTGTCCTCCAATCAAAGCAGCACAGTTTTGAGTGATCTTTTAAGTTTAAAGCCCAAAAGCGACAGTCGTAAAAAGGGAGTAGCAGTCTTGGGTAAGCTTTTGCTCGGTATTGCTATGGAATTCATGGGCGAAGACGAGAGAAAATGTGGTGGTTGGACTCGATCCAGCATTATGGAGCTAATTGCTAGGAAGAGTGGCGGTATCAGCAAGTTTACTTTGACACTGGAGCAATTTAAATCAGTGCAAGAGTTTGGCGACACCATGCCATGGTCCGTCTGTGATTTAGAGTTCAAAGAATGGACTAAGTGGTTCTCTAGCTGTGTATTGCTAGTACGGAAACGTGTTGTAAGAGAACTCACTGGAGGCGGTGAAGACGATAACGAAGGGGAAGGCGACGAATCCATTTTGCCAGAAGAAAGTGGCGCCAATGGAGGAGGAGGTAGTGCACGATCTTTGCAAAAAGTGGTGCATCAGCAATCAAAAGAGATTGGCGAGCTGCAAGCGGCTCTACAGAAGGCCAATGCAAAACTCACGACTCAAGAAAACGAGCTGGCTGCTTACCGACGACGCGTCGAAAGCGCCCCTAGCGAGCTAGACACCATGCTCGACGAATACACTGCAAAGGTCTCCGAACTAGAGAAGAAAGTATCATCGCTCGAAGAGGAGGGTCGCATCCAGGAAGACAAGCAAAAGTCGTTGTTGGAAGACCGTGACACCCAACTGCAAAGCTTGCAAATGGAGCTGGAAGAGACGAAGACCCGCGAGAAAGAAGCGCGGGACGAGACCGAAAGTATACGAGGGGAAATCCAGTCCCTTAGCGAGGCCTACACAAGTCTCGAGCAGCAGTTTCGTGAGCAACAAATAAGAAATGCCGACGGTGCGTCACCACTTAAGAATTCTCAACAGCCTGGCGAGCGGCAACAGGAAGGAAGTATTCAGCATCCTCAAAATTCTGGTGCTGGCGTTGGGTCCACCGAAATGTCGACTCTTCGCGCAGAAAACGAAAGATTACGTAACGACGCCCAAGCAGCGGAACAATGGATGACAATGGCTGTAGAAAAGATGCAGACCCTCAATCAACAGAACACAGCCCTGCAAGTTGAATTGTCGCAGTTAAGGGACAGCCAGAGTCAAGGTATGAATGAGCAGCAACGAGAATTACAGCAACAGTACCAAGCGCTCTTTGATGAGAAACAAGGACTTATCCAACAGCAGAACCAATTGCAAGCGCAATTGTCTGCTGCCATGCAAGAGAAGGAAAATCTGCAACAGAGTTTTAGTGAGCTTGAGGGGCAACTCTTAAGCACCACTGGAGAGTTGGACTCGACTAAGTCAGCCTTGGAAGCACTGCGATCACAAGCTGCGACCGATAGGTCCGAGCTGGAAAGCCGTCTTGAGGCGATGATGAGAGCCTCAGAGAATGCTAGCAATGAAATTATTCGTCTTGAAGGGGAACTTATATATCAGAAAGAGCTATTGAACCAGTGTCAGAACGACAACAAGGCTCAATCTGTGGCGCAGACGACATCTGAGTCTGCTCTGCCGTCGCAAAGGCAAGAAGCTGAGAACCTGAAGCTCATTGTTGAACAACAGAAAGCCGAGCTTGAAAAGCTTCGCGGTCATGATCAACAAGAGATATACAAGCGGGAATCTAGAATCCGAGAGCTCGAAGACAGGCTTGACAGGGCAGCGGGCGGACAAGGATCCCTTGTGGAGGAAATGAAAGCGAAGGATGACGAGATTGCTGAACTTTCTGCAGCCAACGATTCCGCTCAAGATTGGATGCAAAAGGCAGTCGGCCAATTCACCATGCTTCAAGAGCAACTGTTTAAGCTGGGATCAGAAAATGCAACGCTCATAGCGGAAGTGCGAACGCTCAAGGAGAAGGTTATGCAAAGCGAATCGGCCGTTGTGAGAGCTCGTGTCCTAGAGCAAGAATCTTCACTACAGGCCAGCCGTTTGACAGAAACCGAAGCGTCGCTGGCTATTTGCGAGAGCGAATTGAAGCAACTTCAAGAAGACTTAGCTACAAAAAAACTAAGCAGTCAGGCCAATGAAGTGGTCGCACAACAGTTTCGAGAAGAAATTGACGCTCTCAAAACCTCTCTTCAAGGTCATGTATCAGCTGGCGAACAATTGCGGGCACAGCTGAAGGCGGAGGAGGAATCGAAGGCCGTTGTTATCGAAGAACTTACGCTGTTGAAGAGCAAACAGGAAGAAGAAGACAGTTGGACAGCCGAAAACCTTCAGGTTCAAGGTCTTCAAAAAGAGATACTTTCGCTCAAGGAGAACCTGAGAGAGAAAGAAAGCCTTTCAGAGCAGCTGAAAGTGGAAATTGAAGAATTAAAAAGTGAGCTTGAATCTATGGGAGAATCTAGCAAGGACATGCAAAAGCTTTCCGATGTGACAGCTGATTTAGAAAGGGCTAAGATGGAAAATACGCAACTCTTGCAAACTCACGAAAAGGACAAGACTGCAATCCAGAAATTGGTCGAAGAAATTTCGGTCCTGCGTAGGTCTTTGGACAGTGATGCCTCAACCTTGCAGTCGCTACCCCAGCTCGGCGCAGCTGCAACCACAGCAGAAGAATTCTTTGGAGGATCGACCGCTCCTATCGAAGCGCCGACACCAGCTCGAGTATCTTTAACGTCACCTAACCATGCTCAAGATTTCTTTTCGTCTGGACCGGCTTTGTCAAGCCTGTCTCCTTCAAACGTTCCTGAGGGTTTCTTTGCTTGTCCTTCCTCTCCTCGTGGAGCGGATGTGCAGATCTTCCCTGATGACGAACCTGCGGGCGAAATTCCACCGGAAGCTCCTCCGCAATCTGAAGACAAGGCTGCTCAAATTGAGCTTCTCGAGGCACAGCTCAAACAATCTAAGGAAGAGGTCGAATATGTCCGAGAGCAGATCGCCAGTAGCGGCGCAGGCGATCGAGGCCGTCTCGAAGAATTAGAAGCCACCGTTAGAAATTTACGACAAAAACTTGAGGAACGAGAACAGGAAGTCGAAATGCAAAAGGAATCAATTAAGTTGTTGGAAGCAAGGAACGCCAACCTTGCTCACTCTTTGGAGATCCGGAGCCAAGATGCGAGTCGATCACTTCCATCCGGGTCAGAAGGCGAATTGCGTCCCCACTTGCCAGGAACGAAGGCTTCGTTGGCTGACGCGTTCACAAAATTGGAAAACAGTGATGAAGTTCTTGCCAAGTGGGAAGGTACGTGTTTCGCGATTCAAAAGGAATTGTATTCCCGAATGTCTGGCAACCGACATCGCTCACTATTTTTCTTATCCTCTCTTTTGCGGTAACTTTCAGAACGAGTTGTAGAGCTTGAATCTGCCGTCAAAGAGTTGGAGAATCAGCTAGAAGAACAAAGTAAAGAAGCTGAGCTTGCTATTGAACAATGGCAAAAAAGCTATGCATCCTTAGAAACTAAGAACCAAGAGCTACTGCAATCTCAGGAAATCCCCGCTGATGTTGGTGACGGAGGAGCCGTCGACCGAGCAGAAACTACCGTTTTGCAAAAAGAATTAGAGCAGGCAAAGAATGCATTAGTAGAGGCAGAAGCAAAGCTTTTGGACGACGACCATGTGATTGTAAAATGGGAAGGTAGGCTTTGCAATCAACTTATCTCCAAAATGTTGCTCGAATTGTATTCCGTGTCTCAATTTGATTGTTTTGTGTCGTTGTGATGAAGAACAAGTCGCGGAGCTAGAGTCTATTGTCAAGGACTTGAGGGACCAATTAAGAGAGCAAGAGGAAAACGCGGAATCCGTCATCGCGAAATGGCAGGAGAGCTGCAATGCTTTGGAGGAGCGAAACAGCGAACTGATTTCAGCGCTAGAGTCGTCCGAAAGAAGCGAAGCTGGAGCTAACGAGGAAGCAATGATGGTCAAATTAGAAGAAACCGAGAAGTCACTGGCTGAAGCCAGGGAAAGTTTGGGGGCTGAAGCCGACGCGGAATTGGAATGGCAACGTAAGTCTATGGTCTTGTTTGCGACGGCTACGTGATCGCGAGCGCCGTTTATTGGAGGTTCACATGCCTTTGATGTTTTTCTTTTGTATTACCTATGAGCAGGGCGAGTGAGTGAATTGGAATTGGCACTTAAAGACAGTGACGAGGAAGCACAGAACACAATTTCCAAATGGCAAGAAAGTCATACGGCTCTGGAGGAGAAAAACGCTGAGCTTCTAAGCTCCATAGAAACCTACAAGGCTGATTTAGACGAAGCTCAAAATGCAATTGCCAAATGGCAAGAAAGTTATACTTTAATAGAGGGGAACAATGCTGAGCTTGAAAGCTCACTGGAGACCTCCACTGCTAATTTAGAGAAAGCTCAAAGTGCAATTGCCAATTGGCAAGCGAGTCACAACGCCCTCGAGGAGAAAAATGCTGAGCTTCAGAGGTCCCTGGACACCACCAACACTGACTTACGGGAGCTGCAGAAGGAGCTTGAAGCAACAAAGAAGGATCTAACTGATGCGAAAGAAATTGTCCACACGGACGAAGACGCTAATATCTTGTGGCAAGGTACGATGGCTTCTTTAGTGCCAGTTTGTTGTATTTTCAAGCGTAAATAACTGAAACTAAACTTGGGCGCTTTTTTACTATCAGAACGAGTCAGCGATTTGGAGACGAACCTCAATGATCTCGAGCAGCAATTGCAACAGCAAGAACAAGAAGCCAGTAACGCGATCTCTAAGTGGGAGGAAAGCTACACGGCATTGGAAGAGAAACAAGCTGGACTGGTCGAATCTCTCAAATCAAAGGAGGCAGCTAGTAGCGAGGCATTGTCTAACCTGCAATCGCGACTGATAAAAACACAGTCTGACCTGGATGAAGCCCAAGCAAAGCTCAGCGACGATAGAAAGGCTCGTGACGGAGCGCACTCCCGTATTGCTGAACTCGAAACTCTTATTGCTGACTTGGAGCAGCAGCTCGGCAAACAAGAAAGCGAAGCAAGCAATGTGATTGCTGAATTGCAGGAAACTGTTACTGCTTTGAAACGCACGAAGGCCGAGCTCTCAGAACACTTGCATCAGGTAACTAGCCAATTGGAGTCGACTGAGGAGGAACACTGCCGACTTCAAACGGCTGCTTCAGACGCGAAGAGCGCCCTGTTGTCGTCGCAGGAATTGCAATTGCAAGCGGAAGGTGAGTTGACTGAACGCAATGGTATCTCATTTTCTTGTCGTAATGATACGACCCCAACTGATTTGTCAATATTTGTTTACAGCACGTGTGCATGAATTAGAAGTTGCTAAGTCTGGGCTCGAGAAGGAACACCAGTCTCTACGGGAATCGACAGCATCACTTGAAAGCAGGTTGCGGAGCAGCGAATCTGCTCTCCGGGAAGAGACTGCCAGCCTCGCTGCAGCCGAAAAAGCTGTGCAAGAATGGGAACGTAAGTTTTCGAATGCGTGCATCTACTAATTGGCCAATACATTCTATTTTTAACACTGTTCGTTTTTGCAGAACGCTCGGCAGACTTGGAAAACACTATTAGTGATCTTGAAAACCAGTTGATCGAACAAGAACAAGAAGCAAATAATGTGATTTCTCAGTGGGAGGCTCGCTTTGCCGAATTACAAGAAGAAAACGCGGAGATGAAAGCGTCTCTGGAAGACTCATTTAGTCACAGCAAGCAGCTTGAGATGGAGAAAAATTCACTGGAGTCGCTGGAGGCACAATTGATAGAAAAGGAAGGAGCTTTGATCGAAGCAATCAAGGATAGTAACGAAAACAAAGGTAAGTTTGTATTCTTTGATATTTGATCGGGGCAGATACGTGTGCTCAACTCGCGTTTTCTCCTACTATTAGAACAAGCAATCCAACTGGAAACTACGGTAAAGACGTTGCAGCAGGACTTACTCGATAATGAAAAGGCAGCGAACTCAATCCAAAAGGAATTGCAGCGGCGCCTTGCCGAGCATGAGTCCAAGGTCAATGAATTGATGACCCAATTGGAGGAAGCTCAAGCACTGACGACCCAGTTGGAGGAAGCTCAAGATCGCCTTGCTGCTCTGCAAAATTCGAGCGTGGGAGAAAATAATTCAAGCGAGAAACTTCGTGCCCTTGAAACCAGTCTGACGGAAACACGAGAATTACTCCATGCAGAGCGTGCAAACCAAGCGAAAACCGAGAGTGCGCTCGAGGAATCCCAAGGTAAGGAACATAATGCGATTGCATCATATCAGGCTAAGTATTCGCATACTTATATTGCCTTCATTTACGATCGTACATAGACAAAGTGGCCGAGCTCGAATCTAGACTCCAGGACGTCGACCAACAAATGGAAGACAAAAAAAAGGAGATAGCCGATGCCATTGCAGAATGGCAGGATCATTGTGCTTCTTTGGAGAACAAAAACAAAGAACTTTCAAGCGAGTTGGATGCGTCGAAACGAAGTTTAGCAAATTTAGCAAACACAAGTGTAGCGAACGTGGCTGGTATGGCACGGGCCGCGTTCGGCGTCAAATCCGACGGAGCCGATCAGCCCGATATAAGTGAATTACAAGCTACCATCGAATCGTTGGAGCAACAATTGGACGAGAGTGAAACACATGCAGCTGATGTCATTGCTGACTGGCAGCAGAGTTACGATGCGTTGCAAGGGGAAAATGATAAACTCAAGGCAAAAGTTATGTCATTGAAGGATGTCAGACAGGGAAAGCTTGCTGTTGAGTCGATTTCACTCGATAGCAACTTGGAGACCAATGTAGAAGAATTGAAATCCAGAGTTGCTTCGCTTGAGGCTGAGTTGAATATACGTCCTACATTGGCAACTTTTGAGGATTTGAAGACGAGCTGTGCAGCCAAGGAAGAGGAGCTTCTGTCGATGTCGTCGCGGTTAGAACATCTGAAAGGAGAACTTGACGCAGCGAAGCCGGCGGATTACTCGAATGATATGCAATCTAAGGAAGAATCATTCGCTCGACTGAAAACTTTGGAAGGACAAGTTCAAGATCTGACGGAAGAACGCGAGAACGCCATACAAGCGAAAGCTTCTTTGGAAGCTAGGGTAACCGAACTCGAGCAGGCTAGAGCCGAGTCGTTGCTAGTCATCCAGCAGTGGACTGAACAAACACAGCAGTTGGAAGATGCCGTGCGCGAAGCAGAAAAACAGAGGGAAGAGGATTCGGCAGAGGCCCTTGAAGTGATTGCTGTATGGGAATCACGGTGCAACGAGCTGCAAGCCAGTCTTGATGAGAATCAATCTGATTTCGAAGCTCACGAGAGAAAACTCTCGAATATCGTGAAAACAGAGTTAGAAGTGCATGAACGCTTGTTGTCGACCTTTGACCCCGATTTTGAGCCGGAGACTTTGGAGGTAGACATTGATAAAAATACTTTGATGGCGAAGCTAAAAGAGCGGAACGTTCAATTGGAAAATTTGCTTGTAAAGCAAGAGAGCGATATTAGTGCGCTCTTCACGGAGATGGAACGTCTCAGAGCTAGCACCGAGCCTGGAAATTCTGCAGCGAACGGTCAGTCTGACATGTCGAATGAAATCTCGATGAAGTCTCAAATCGCCGCACTTGAAGCGAAGATTGTAGGCAGTGCGGCTACTATCAGTCAGCTTCAAGAGTCTTTGTCAGCAAGAGAAGACCGCAACGAGTTCAAAACACAAAACATCGCGGAACTTCAAACGAAAATCACAGAGCACGAGGTAAATATCGCTCAACTTCAAGTGTCACTTGCACGAAAAGAGGAAACTATTGAAACCCTTGAATCAAAGATAAACAACCAAGGTCTTTTCAAGATCGAACTTGAAGCCAAAATTGTAGAACAGCGGGAAAAGTTGAATTCAGCACTGCTCGCCGAACAGTCTCATCTGCATGCCGGAGATGTGGAGGTGGAGAAACTTAAGCTTCAGGAGTCACTCGAGGCCAAGCAATGCGAAGTGACGGATTTGCAAGAAAAAATCTCGGCTCTGGAAGCATCAGAGCATGAAGCCAGGGTGGAACTTGGAAAGGCCAACACGTCGCTTGAAATCATGCAACACGAGTTGACTGAGTTCCAGAAAAAATTCACGGCCCTCGAAACGTCGGAGCAGAAAAGCAAGAAAAAACTCGAAAAGATATTAGCCGAAACCAATCGACTAGAAGCATTGACATCGGAAAATGCATCAAAGCAAAGGGACGAGGAAGCACTTAAGAACGAAATCGCTTCTCTGCGGAAGAATAGGAAGGAACTCGAAGCAGAAGTCGAACGTCTAGTGTCTCGTTCTGCCGAACTGGAAGACGAAGTCAGTGATGCTAATAACAATCTCCAGATGTACATTGTGAAGGAGGTTTCTGACAACGCCACGGAACTCGCGACAGATGCCTTGCGACAACAACTCCTTGAATTTCGAAGACAGTGTGAAAACGACCACGCAGCGTACCTTGCCGAGAAAGCAGCAAGAGAAGCTGCTGAAGCAGAAATCGAACGTCTTCGTGCAGACCTGATGGCTTTTGTAGATATCACCGATCAAGAAGTTGAAATTTACGGTGCCGAAGCTTTGACGATCAAGGCAACAGATAAAATCCACAGAAAAGAGCGGTCCCAAATTGCCGAGTTACAAGCCTCTCTGGACCGTGCCCTGGCGGAACTTCAAACGTCAAAGGCAGCAGAACGGGATGCCGAAGAAAGGGCTGCGAAGGCTGCCCACCACGTCGTCGTGGTGGAGCAAGAACTTTCGGCCGCGAAATCCGAATTTTCCTATTTTATGCAGACAATGGACGAAACACGCCAAGATGAAGAGTCCAAGCGCGCTTCGCTGGAACACCGCATTCGATCGCTGGAAAATGATTTGTCTGTCTCACGCCGCTTCCATTCTTCCGAGACGGACAGTTTGAGAAATGAATTGACTCAAGTCATGATGGAGAAGGACCGGGCAGTCCAGCTTTTAAAGGAGAGCGAAAAGAACAAGACCGCCATGATCTTTGCTGCTTCTAAAGATTACTCCGAGACCACTAACGACTCACCTGAAATTGAATTGGCAAAGTTACGCATTGAAAAGGCACAACTCTTGATTGCTGCAAGCGAGGATGGCGCTAGAGCCGAGCGCCGCCTTCGTGAAGTCATGTCGAAAGATGCCTCCTCCACCGACACCGATCTCCTTGTAGAGAAGGAACGGCGTTTAGCTGCGGAAACAGCATACAATAACATGAAAATGCTCGTTTCTGAACTTCAGAGTGAAGTCCAATCTTATCGCGAAAACTCTTTTACGGCAAAATCCCCATCCCAAGCATGGGTAGAGAAAGAGCATACTCGTATCAAGGAGGAGACCGAACGAATAACCGCAGAGAATGCCAGTCTGAGGTCCAAACTAGATGCTGCCGAGAAAGCTCGAAAGGATGCGCATTACAAAATTGACAGACTCACAGCAGATGTCCGAAAAGCCCAGGCCGATTCGCATCGTCTTGAAAGAGAAGTTAAATTCCAAACAGAATTGCAGGGGGAGATGAAACGCATGCAGCGGCCTGTAGCTTTGTCGGATCCTGCCCAATCCGAAGAGGAACCTGGTGAAACCAAAAGTGAGGATATGTTGCCAAACTTAGTGGACCAACTTCAGAATCAAGCGGCAGCTATTGAAAAGGAACGAGAAATGTACCGATCCTTGCACATGGAGCACGAAGAACTGCTAGCCTTGTTGGCTGAAACTCACGCTGCCAAGGTTCTTCTGGAACAGCAGCTCGGCCTTGCTGAAGCGGAACAATAGAGCAGGCGTTATTGTACGTACGAGTTGCATTAATGTCACACAAATAATCTTCTACTGAGTAGGTTTTTAAATGGACCGATGGGTGCAACTTTTGTCACTCGCGTTGATTAGTTTGCACTGAACGCCAATTTGAAAGTTTGCAATGAACGCCAGTTTAAAGTTTAAAGTTTGCAGTGAACGCCAGTTTAAAGTTTAAAGTTTGCAGTGAACGCCAGTTTAAAGTTTGCAGCTTGCAGTGAACGCCAGTTTGAAGTTTGCAATTTGCAGTGAACGCCAGTTTGAAGTTTGTCGTTTACAGAGTGAACGCCAGTTTGAAGTTTGTAGTTTGCAGTGAACGCCAGTTTGAAATTTGCCATTTGCAGTGAACGCCAGTTTGAAGTTTGCAACCTCAGTTTGAAATTTGCTATGCACTTCAGTTTGAAGTTTGAATTGTGCGAGCGCTCACGAATGGCCTTAGACGTGATGTCAGTAGTGTTACAAAGTTTACGCTCCTCGCAATGGCGGCAATGAACGCCCCCCCGGTAATAGTACTAGTCTATCGTAATCTTGGATAATAGCTAGCCTACGCACTAGCTAGACTACTACTACTTGTGGTACTTGTCGCTGCATTTGCTCGTCCCGGGATCTAGTAAGTAGGGTAGTACTGCAATAGGTTTTTCTACAGCAGTAGTATTACAGTACTGAAGAGGAAGATACTAGTCTACTGCTAGTCTACTACTAGGGTCTACTACTAGGGTCTACTTACAGTGTAATAAGGTTACGGATAAATACCCGTAAAACTAAAAAAATATGTGTGACAGCACTGCCAAACCCAACGCATTGTAAAAAACGAAAAAGGAATATCGAAATAATAAACAAATCATCAACAAAACAACGGAATCACGTCGGAGGGCAACAACACACAAAAAGTAGAAACCAAAGCAATAACATACCATGGCAAAAATCAGCCCCAAAAGCAGAAAGAGACCCACTTTTGTTAGTGCGGTCACTAAAAATTGGATCTCTCCATTTTCTTCCTTGTTGGATCATCCACAACAACAACCACAACCACAAACACAGGCACAGCAACAATCACTTTCATCCATCGGTGCTTCCACAAGTGCAAATCCAAGTGCGTTAGAGAACAATGTTGTCCAAGATCTTTCCTTGCAGCCTTGTTGCAAGGTTTCTGTGGTGGCTTACATTGACTATGAATCGACATCTACAGCAGCAGCAGCTGCTGCTGATACTACTACTACTACTTCTGCGAAACACGCAACAACAAAACAGTTGTGTTTGTTTCCAATGATCACCGACGAACAACTTTCCAGCACCGAACACGCTGCAGAAACAGATTCTCCATCCAAAACCACACCACCAGCAGCAGCCATTTCAGCTCCTTCTACTCCCGAACAAGTCATACACGAACAGCAAGAGCAAGCTTTGTCTCCAACATCAGCTACTCTCCAGGCTGCCACGAATACAACAGACCTGGTCGTGGTCAATCCATCCGCTTTTGGTAAATTCATTCCTTCGGAGGTTACCATGCAAACGGCGCGATTAATTTCGCAGGTGGGGAACATCGACTCGGAGGATTGGGCACGGCACTACCAATTCCAGCAAGTCATGTGGCCCAACCGGCAAGTTCGACAGATGCAGCTCTTGGCGCAGTCGCTGGCCAATGATCTGACAAGTACCACCAACACGAACGATGACATTCATCGCATTGTTATTGGTACTGGATCCAGTGACAATAGAGTTCATGCCATGTTTGGCAGACCTACTCGATCACCGACAACAGTAACAGCAACAGCAACAACAGCCAGCGAGGAAGAAAAAATACTGTACCAATATGGTCTGATCGGGACTACATTTCAAGCCATTTTGAAACGTTTGCCGAAACATGCTGTCTGTGTCGTTAGTCTGTATGAACTATTGCAGGAAAAGGAAATACGAGACCTATTAGCCACTGACACACCCATCAACAACAAACCGAAATCTACAAGCTCGCCGCGCTTGCGATACCCAAGTGATCAAAAAGGAGTCACCGTAGAAGGTCTCACGGAATTTCCCATCAATTCCTTGCAAGGACTTTGGGACTGCCTTCAACCGATTCTTGTCAGACATGATACCAGCAATAACAGGGGAAAGGGGAAAAACTTCAAAAACTTGAGCAGTTTCCAACACTATCGGCATACATATCAGGGTGGACATGTCGTGGTGTCTCTCAAAATATTGCCTTCCGCTCTCATTCAAGAAAAGCTACATTTGCAATCCGCAACTTTGACTATTTGTAATTTGGCTGACACTAGTGCAACCTTTTCAGGACACGGACTTGCGAAAACGCCAACCGAACATCGACATACAAACCACAACAGAACGCCACAAAAAGAGCAACTGTCGCCGACAACAACAACACTAACTTCTAGACAATCGACTTGCTTGAGACAGTCAGCCTCTAGCCTGGGAAGCGTTCTCTGTGGTGCTCTCTTGAGAGAATCTGGACAGGATACCATTATTCCTTACCGGGATAGTACATTGACAAAAGTGTTGCAGAGACCTATAGGGCATTCAGATTCGCGTATTGTTGTCGTGGCATCGCTCTCGCCCTTGAGCAGAGCGTACCATAACACGCTGGCTACGTTGCGGTTCGTAGGAAGACTTTTGGATCATTCTGTCTCCTTGCCAACAAGTCCTTTCAAACGAAAGACAATCAACGTATCTTCCCCAGTACCCTCGCCTTCGAAACGAAAAACCTTGGCATCCGCGTCCCCCCAACTACTCATGGAACAATTTACCAGCAAAGAATCCATTCTGAAAAGCGTAGTGACAGACCCCAGACAAAGACTTGGTCGGTTTTATCGTGGACTGCGATCACAACGTCACTCGGACGAGCAGAGTCTCGAACAAAGCATCAGTGGAGATAGTTGCGAGATTGCCTGGGAGTATCCAAGCGTCTCTAGTGACAATGAAGATGGTGACGGGGACTTCCATGACGTGACAAATGAGACTGGTGCCAAGAGGGAAATGGACGCTGGCAGACTCGAAAAGGCGTCATTGGAAGCTCAAACTCAAGAGCAAGACGAGTCTTCGCATAGCAACACTATCATTTATGGTGACATTGGGGACTTAATGAATTCATCAATGAAATCAGAGTCTAAACAACAAGAGCGGAAAGATGCTATACCATCAAATTTGTTGACTGAATATGAAGTCCCCGACTCGCTTGAAGAGTTTCAGTCTCACAGCTCTCACAGCCATAGTGAACTTTTGCTTGAGGAGAGTCCTAGACAGTCTTTGAATCTAGAGTGTCCACAACAAGGCCAGGATGGTGTCTCCAAGTCAAAATCTTCAGCCAATTACAATATTTCTGATGAACTGCCTGGACTGTTTGACTCTCAAAGCCATAATGAAAAAGTTCTGCAAGAAAGTGCTAAGTCATCTCTTGAACCAGCGTCTCCAAGCCATCAGCACAATACTATTCTGCAGAGAAAGTCTTTGGGCAAACTCGAAGTCCCTGCTGAACTGCCTGAACAGTTTGACTCTCATAGCCATGCTGAAATATTTCTACAGGGGAGTGCTAGGCCATCTCTGGAACCAGAGTCTTCACAGCAGCAGCACAATGATGTTCTGCAGAGGAAGACTTTTGGCAACTACAAATTCCCTGGTGAAATGCCTGGACAGTTTGACTCTCAAAGCCATAATGAAATATTTCTACAGGAGGGTGTTAGGTCATCTCTGCAACCAGAGTCTCCACAACACCAGGACCATGATGTCCTCTCAGCAGACCAGGACCATGATGTCCTCTCAGCAGAGTCTTTGGCTACTTATAAATTCCTCAATGCATTACCCAGGCAGTTTGACTCTCAGAGCCAATCTAAACCATTGGTCAAGGAAAGTGCTGGGCCATCTCTGGAACCAGAGTCGCCACAACATCAGTATGATGATGCCCTACCGGCAAAGTCTTTTGTTGAATATGAAGCCCCTGGACTGCCTGGACAATTATATTCTCACATCCAATCTGAATCATTGGGACAGGAAAATGGAAGGGAATTTTTACCACAGGAATCACCACAACAACACAATGATGCCCTGTTGGAAAAATCTGTTGCTGAATATGAAGCCCTAGAACTGTCTGGACAGTCAGATTTTCACAGCCAATCTGACTTGCTGGTCCAGGAAAATGCTAGGCCACCTTTGCCACAGGAGCCTCCACAACAGCAGCAGGAGAATTCCCTTTTGACAAAGTCTTTTACTGAATGTGAGGTCCCTGAACTATCTGGACAATTCGAGTCTCACAGCCAATCTGAATCACTGGTCCAGGAAAGTGCTAGGCCACCTTTGCCGCAGGAGCCTCCACAACAGCACCAGGATGATAGCTGTATGGCAACACCTTTTGTTGAATATGAAGTCCCTGAATTATCTGGACAATTTGATTTTCAGAGCCAAGCTGAACCATTGCCCCCAGTAGGTGCTAAGCCATCTCTGCTACCAGAGATTCCACAACACAAGCAAAGTGATGCCTTTGCAAAATTTGAAGTTGCCGCACTACCCAGACAATCTGAGTCTTGCATCCTCGATGAAAGGTCGCTTCAGGAAAAATCTATGTTGAGAAAGGCTAGCACATTCAAATCAACCCCTAGTACAACCATCGGTAAACGGCCAGATGTATCTCCAGATTTTTACCCAAAGGAATCGCCGTGGGAGATATCAACAGAGGATGAGGGACGCCCAAACGGAAGGGACGCAAATTCACAGCAGAAGGAAGTGGTTTCAGCAGCTGTGATGACCAGACTCTTTCCAGACACGCCACAGATGCAGGATCATGTTGGCGAGGCGAAGAAAGAGAGCTCGGAACAGCTGAGTTCACAATCTGGTTTGGTGCAACACCAATCAGACACAGACTTGCAGTTTCCCCAGCAGCAATCATTATTTGTTTTATTGGAGCAAAGGGACGCTGCATTAGATTCTGCTCGAAAAAGTCAAAATGAGTGTCTGAAAATGTCCCGAATGCTTATGGAGTTGGAAAAAGAAAAGCACACGCAGTGTAGCAATCTCGAGGAACTTGTTGAAAAGACAAAGGCAGACCAAGCCGCTATCGAGAAAATTGCAGAAGAAGCCATTTTGGCGCAAGATAAGCTTGAGCATGCAATAGCAGACCTTGAAAGTGAGCTGCATGCAACAAAAAAGAAGTCCCAAACGCTAGATTACGAACTGCACCAGATGTTGCAGAGCAACAGAGAGGTTTCAGAAGAACTTTACAACACAAAAAATGAACTTAACAGCACATCATCGAAAGTACGGGACGAAAAAGAAATAATTGCTGAGCTTCGATATCGTCTGAAAGTCACCGAAAAAGAGCAAGCACAGCTACGTTTAGAAATATTGGAGGCGCAACAAGAAAAGTATTTGTTGAAGCTTCAGTCTGAAAAAGAGCAGGAAATTCTGCGTCTCGAAATGTCGGAGCAGGCCCGGCATTTTTTGATGCTTCAATCAAAACAGGCGGAAAGGGTAGAAACCCTTGCTTGGTCGAACGGCAACTTCCAGCGGAGATTAGAGCCAGAGGAGTGGCCGCGATGCGTCGAGGAGCACCAATCTTCTAGAGATGATGTCATTCAATTGAAGCGGAGAGAACCGCACCTTCTCGCTCATGACGAGTTCAAGGAGGGAAGCCTGCAACGCGGAGAGAACATTCCATTGAAGCGTAACGAACAATATCACACGCATCACGACTTCAAGAAGGACCCAATGCAAGCCATGGATATCAGGACGGAGTTTGATGTTTTTCCAAAGCCAGGCAAGTCAACTTCCCCCCACTTATACTTGACACAGGCTAGCTTGGATCTGAGGGCGGAGCAGATCGCCGCTTGTTTAGCTTGCAAGACACATGCGCCATTGGCATGGTAAATGGCAACTGAAAGTCTATCAAATGATTTTTAATTCTAAATACAGAAATCTCCCCCGGTCAGCTGCTTTTCCAATTCACAAACCGATGCTTTCTGGGGTAGTTTTCATTACCATGCCTTACGCAGAAGGCAGGATTTTAGCAACAGCTTGGTAGCTGTTGACGCTGTCTTTTCTGCATAGGTTTGTCGCTTCATCTAGGACATGGGGTCGTCCGACTGTGTATATCCACATCATCTTTGGACATTAGTTCTTGATAGCAAGCTCGCGCAAAATAGCAGGAGTCGTCCGAGGACTCCGACCCAATATATCACAATTTTGAAGGCATTTGGTGAATATGTTCAATCGAGTTGGACGAGAGATGGTTATACCTGACGAATGGCCTTCCTGAGGCCTACCAGACCTATTAGGGGATGTATGGCAGACGCTGGTGGCATCATCGTGGCAAATCGTCGAGTCGCTCGGTTGCCGCGCCATAAAAAACTGGAACTTAGCCAAGGAGCTTCTGCGAGCGTGTCGTTGTTTATAAGTGAAGTTTTCGTGTTTTACGACAGTTAATGCGTTACAGGAATCAAAAGCTTAAAGTCTGCTTTTCCCACACGCATGAACGCACGTGACGAATGGGCCATGTCAAGGCTCTCTGGAGGGCAGTTGACACTAAAATAGTGCACTTATCCTAGCAACTGCAGACTTTTAAGCGGGTCTTTTTATCACTATTTTTTGTCTTTTCGTATTTCACTATCTGTACTTATATTATTCTTCATACAGTGCACTGTCACGAACAACTCTCACGGCACACCAATGGCTCTTTTTAGGCCCGCTCCAGATACTTTCCAAAACAAAGCCAGGGCAAATGCCGACAAACCAGCCGTTGTCAAATCTGCTCTTCTCATGACTTGTCTGTAGGTTAGCTTGGGATTTTGGAGTCCTACAATACAAGAGGGAGGGATAAGTCCAAAGCTCAACTTGTTCAGTAGCAATCGAAAAGCGATATTCGTTGTCAACAAGGTTCGACCAATTCTATCCCTAAAAAGCGATTGGCGGTATTGATAGGGAAAACCGAAACGAGCGATCCGTATCAGTGCTTGAATCTGCATGCGGAGATTTCATACCGGGTGAGCAAATATCAGATTCAAATACGACCACAACCAGAGCATACAATCCAATCCGGCTACTATGCAAAAACATGCAAACGCAAGCTTACCTGCGGCTTTTGTCCCTCTTCGTATTTCCTTAAAGATGCACCTAGATTTTCAGGTTTCTCTCCTTCTTTGCCAGTTGTGGTATCCTTCCCTCTCAGAGCACGATCCAAGGCTACAACGTCACAGAGACCCGCATTGATTCCTTGGCCAATATCTGGAGGAAATGCATGTGCGGCATCACCAACCAACACTACGCCGCTTTTCCCATCTGGTGATGTTATTTGCAAACCAGGACTGTATTGACAATTGGGAAACGTTGTGCCTTCAGCTTTTGAAAATCGTTCCCATTCTTCATCGCTTACATACTTGTCCCAATCAAAGCGAGGAAAGGCTTTAACGAACCACTTCTTGGCTTCGGGACCATTTGTAATGTTCCAAATATCATGGGACGGACGGGTAATCACATTGGCGGGTCGGACCATGTTTGGATCCTTCACCGGCAATAGGCCTAAACTAATGTAGTTTCTAAATCCATTGTAGATGCCTCGAATCGCGTAGGTGTATTCATTCTCTGTTTTCAGTAAAGACTCATCCGAGTCGGGAATCGCAAAGCCAGGTGGCAGTTGGATGCATTTCATACGAAGTCCCGACGCTGGTGACACCCACTTTTTCACTCGAAACTGTTGGCTCTTTTTCTGGAGCCACGTCGATTTCTTGTCATCGGCTAGACAGTCACGAACCTTTGGAACATCAAAGCATGTAAAAATAATCAATGAGAAAGTGGAACGAGAAGAAGAAAAAAAAACGCCTCAAGACACGGCATATATTTACGTACCGACGACTGAAAGCCATCTGCAGCTACAATCAGATTTCCACTGTAAGATTCAATAGTCCCCGTTTCCAAATCTTGTACCGAAACCTCCAACGAACCATCTCGCGCTGGTTCTAGATTAGAAAATTTCCGGTTCTTGATCAGATCAATTTTTCCTCGACCTTCCCTGCGAGTTGATTGTTGTTCCTGAATTTCATCTTCCAACAGACAGATCATGCTGTGACGTGGTATCCAGTAGCTAATCATTTCGTCTTCGCTTCCTATTTCTTTTGTTCTTGTTGTTGCCCTTGTGCCATCATTCGAAGCACCATTGTTCTTTTTCGTGTCGTAAGTTCCCACTGTCTTTCTTCTCTTTGGAATGGGTTGTTCTGGATCTCCCGGGACAATCGTTATGCGGCTCATGCTGCCTTGAGAACCTCGATCTTTTAATTTTTGCAGCGCGAACGGAAAGTTCTCTTTCATCCAGGTTTGACCACGGGGATTGACATTGTAGAGGTAGGCTTTGGTAGGATCATACTTCTCGACCGATGCCTTTTCTAGGACAGTTACGTCGTACGAATGCGGAGGGTTGGACAGTGTCAGAGCAGTGGCGAGCCCCACAGGTCCTCCACCCACCACGACTGCTGCCTGTTTGTTAGTAGAAGAGGATAGAGCCGACACATGAACAGCCGATGCGAACACTGTCAATATAGCCAATAGCAAGATGAATCTGATGTGACAAAAAGTATGCTTCATAATCGAGCTAGGAGGCTTTTTAGTTAGATGCCGAGAGAATAATACTACTATTAGTTGATTTCGTGAGATACCCTATTTTTTATGAAATCAATAAAATAAATCGCCCCTGATTTTTTATCCGTCAGAAAATAATGAGACCGTAGACAACAAGGATCCAATTAGTTCAGTGAACAGATCATCTTGTTTGCTTCAGTGGACGATTTTGGCATAACAATACGAAAAATACAGTAAATAGCAAGCCTAAAATTATTACTATTATTATTATTACTTTGGCCAAACATGATACTTTGTCGGCTGGCTGGTCACAATCTGTAAACCTAAACGATCATTAAATTCACTAATTTCTACTTGGAAGATGCCAAAGCGCATGGATCGGCTGCCCTTTCCTCAAGTTGATTCTAAACTACTACTAGGCTAGCAGGCAGCCAACGAACTGGACCAGCTTACCTAGCTCATGCACGGATATCACGTCCATCAATTGGGACAACATGCCAATGTTCTTTGACTGTTGGAAGCTGTAACCGGAGAAACACCTTGAATTGTTGGAAGGAAATCTCATGGAAGTTATTCTGGAAGCTGTGAAGACCGTGCATGGAAAGTTTTACGCTACTTTTGCATCGATCCTGCTGGCTAGACTGAAAGGTGCTGTGCGCATGTAATAATGCGCATCAAAACTTACAAGCATTATTGAATCTGGTCTTGGCGAGTTGCTTTCCTTGGAGAAGACACGAAGCGGAGTGAGTCTACTACGTAGTAGGAGAAGTTAGGGTACGGTACCGGTACGAGACTACCCTTATTTACTGAGTAGTCGACGTGGACACAGCAAGAATGCATGAACAGCCAGTCTGCATCTTGCACCAATATCTCTGAGGCCTCATCGTACGCAGAAACGTATTCAGTGCCGCTTTATTCCCGAACTTTGCGTTCTTGCTGAAATAATAATACTGGGCCCACTACCAGGTAGTAGACTACTGGCACAAAATTTAATTAATTTACAAATTATTGCTTTCTTATTACGGTAATCCGAAATAGCTACTTAGAGTCCCAGGTACGTAGCTTCGAGACCCGTCTTTAAACGTGGGCGTTTCTGCGGTCTTGACAGGCAACTGCGACAACGTTTGTTTAATTGCCAAAATTTCGTGTCGCCGGCCATCCTGCAACGGAAATTATGATCTTTTGTGAAAATCCAAAAACCAAACCAAATATCCAAACAATGATTAAACACACAACTTCATAAACGCGCCCTTTTCAAAACAACCTCCACTTTCTTTTCAAACGAAAGCCGACCCTTGCCATTACAGGAATTAAGATTTTGATAGAAATCCAGAAGGCAGTTAAGCAGACAGATCAAGTGGCAATCGAAGCAATGACACTCTCCTTATTATTCTTTCCCGAATGGTTGTCATCTGAGGACATTCCTACCACTACATCCGCGACAACAGGTAGCCGCAGTAGTAATAGCAAAGATAATAATTTGCCAAAACCCAAAGAAAAGAATTTCCAGGACGCTGAGGCTGCCGCCGTTGACTTTATCTTTCAGCAGGCTTATTCAGGACCGCCACCTCCGCTGATCTCCATAAATACTGCTAAGCGGTCGGGATATCACAAGCCCAAAAGCAGTAGGAGCAGTAGCAGTAGCAGTAGCAACAGCGATCAGTGGAAAGGTGCGAAGGGAGAAGAGAGCAGCCGCAATACTCTCGTACAAGATACACCTCCCTCCTCTCCACAGAGTAGGAAACGGTCCTTCAAAGCGTCTACTGCGAGTACTCCCTTCATGTTAACCGAATCTCAAGACCAAGAGATTAATTGTACAACGTCCTCCGCCTCTGTATCTACCATCACCGGAGCTGCACATACCTTTACACGGAACAAAACCATGCCACAAAGGTTTGATTCGCCCCGTGAGAACCAGCCCCCCGGTCAACCTCGTGAGGGGTCTCCGACGGACACTAAGGATCACCAGACACAAGACAAGAGCAAGGCCAACAGCAGCGGCAGCGGCAACAGGAAACTGAAGAATCTCAAACGAACATCATCGCATGGAATTCAAAAGGCGCTGTCGAAGTTGAATCTTTGTGGCCACTCAGCCCGTGAAAGTTCTCTCGATTTAGAATATCTCGTGTTGAGCTTGCGTCAGTCTTTGACGGGCCAGGAGGCTGAATCTTGTTTGCGCAAGATGGTTACTATTATGAAGGATGCTCGCAGTGGTAACGGCGACGATCATAATGGCAGCAAAATGTACCCTCCCAAATGCACCACTGAATTGCAAGAAGAACTCGTAGCGGCAGGTGCCGATCACTGCGTCATTTCGACGCTCTGGAACTTTCCCAGTGATCTGCAAGTGCAGTACCAAGGAATCATGGCACTTGGTGAGTTGGTGGCCCATTCCAATCTGAACAATCAAAAGAGTCTCGTTCTCAAGGGTGGTATCGAAGTCGTCTTGACAGCCATGAAGGCGCACGCTATGGAAGAATTGATCCAGGAAGAAGCCTGTCGGACCCTCAAGAACATCATGAAGTATTATGATGTAGCCAAGCATCAAGTTGCTCGTCACAAGGGAGTGTCGCGCATTTTGCAAGCTATGATGATCCATACCGAGTACACCGGTGTCCAACGCCAAGCCTGTTACGCACTTACCAGCCTGTCGTGCTTAAAGCCCATCAGCGATGATCTCGTTGCCAAGCAGGGACACTCTGTTTTGCTCAAGACTATGCACCACCACAATGACGATCCCTTTGTCTTGGCAGAAGCCTGGAGAACACTCACCAACATTGTCATTCATGCCATGAATACATCGTTGGACGAAGAGATCGCCAATCACGGAACTCTCGAGTTGGTCTGCCAGTCTCTGCACAAGTTTGCAGATTGTACTCTGGTACCGTTGCAAGCCCGAGGCTTGACACTGCTGACACACTTGTGCTACCGCAGTGATGCCAATCTGGAGCGTGTTACGCGCACCCAAAACCTGCAGATCATTCGCCACATTTTGCGCATTCATACGTACGATGAAAAGGTCCAAGCTGCCGGTGAAAAACTGATTCAGCAAATGAGCATTGCAGGATACTCGCCTCCCAACAACAGCAGCAGCCAGGTTGGTGTCGATGATTCCAACGGAGTCAATCGTTATCGAAATGGAAGTAACAACAGCCATCAGCGCATCGCTCGCAGTCGCTCCAAGAATCCTTCCATCATAAGTCATATCCACAACGATCATGGGATGGACATCATTCTGGACACAACTTACGGAGCCTAGTTTGATTCATATCATTGGTGGCTAGTTCTAGTTGTGACATGGCTTTGGAACAGAAATGGCAAAATCGTTTTGCGACGACTGCGGTGCGAACAGAGACTTTTTTGTCGATGAGTTCTGAGTCACTTAATGACAGTGGCCGACAAGGTGGTGTCAAAAGAGACAATAACAACTACATGAAGAAAACTACTGGGGAAACTTACTATCTAGTGGAAGGAAACGACTAGAAAGACGAATAAAACAAAGCAAAAAGAAGGGGGAACTGCAGCAACATTTGCAAATACGTGTACAGGATAAGCGGTACGAGATTGTATCAAATACTTGGTATTATCTTGACTCCCAGAATGTTTGGCTGGTTGGAGAAGATTTTATTTCAGTATTGGATGGCACAGGCGAAGGAAAGCAGTCACAGAATCAATAAAAAGTACTACTACTCCAAAAGACGCCTGATAAAAAATAAATCAGGCAAGAACTATATCTTTTACATCGTGTTTTAGTAATGGGCTAGGACAGTACTTCATGTACGGAATCTGGTGCTTCCATATTTGAAAAATAAATGCATTAATCTAAGTGTACATCTTGGCAAGATCTGCAAGGGCATGGTCCAGGGCATCAACATCGGCTACATCCATTGTCTGTTTCGCTTTCATAGCTGCCTGCATGACTTTATGATGCACTTCCAATGCCTGCAAGTATTCATCCTTGGAGGCAAAGGATTCTGGCTTGACACGTTGGCATAAACAGTAATCCGCCATGATGTGAATGATTTTGTCACAGTGTTCTTCTTTGGTGGTAATCCATCGAACGATCTGGTTCATGGATTGAATTCCTTTCTCATTCCTGCCTTGATTTGCCCACAAGGAGTCGCTCTGCACCATGGCTTTGCGAATTGTGGTAGCAGCTTGCTTTACTTCTGATACCATCGCTGGATCATCAAAGATCCCACAGGGTACTTGGCAGTGGTTGTGAGTTGTCGTGGTGGCAATTGCTAGAGATGCCGTGGCAGCAGCCACCAAAAGTGCTGCCGAGGAATGATTTGCGCTGGATGAAGCAGTTTGAATGGCAGTCGTCGACATGGCGGCCGTAAGGCGATTATGCAACAACTGCTTGGTAGCCCGAGTAGTCAAGATATGCGCGCTTCGAAAGATCATTTTCATGTTTGACTTAGGGAACAACGATATGAATGAAGTGTAGGTGCTTCTATCTTTTCTGATAATAATATTCTGTAATTTGACAACGTCAGGATTTCTTCTGAAAGATTTCGTATGTCTTCCAAAGATTAGCTAAGACGCACACTTGCTTCGTGCTGTTTCAAAAAAGGAAAATCCAACACTCGATGCTCGATGATGAAGAGACCTATCCATAATAACATTACGCTACGGATAACGAAAAGTAACTCCAATATTGGTACTAGTACACGGAGTACGAAGGAAAAGAGCCCCGGAACGAGTTGATCTTTACGAAAGCTTCGGGAAATGGGAAAGAATGCATCATGAGATAACCATTCGTCCCATGCGAGAAGACGACATTCCAACCTTTGTCGCCATTGAATCGGATTGTTATCCGGCTGCTGTGTGCGAAGGGTTGGAGTTTTTCCGAGAATTCACGGGGCAACACGGCACATCATGTTGGGTAGCAACATCATCAGCCAACGACACGGCAGTGGGATATGTTTTGTCTCTGCCGATAAAGCTGTCCGAATGTCCCCTGAAACTCCAGAGCCACCATGATGCCAAAGAAAGTTCTATTGCTTCATACGATAATGATGACAGCGACACATTTTATCTCCACGACATGGCTGTGACGCCTGTGGCTCGAGGGAAAGGAATTGGGCACAAGTTATTTGACGTGGTGTTGGATTTTGCCGACACCCGTCATCTGTCCACCATTACCTTGACATCCATTGGCGCGGACGAATATTGGGCTCTTTGTCACGGATTTGTCGCTATGACAAACTTGAGCATGAAACCGCAACACAGGCTTGCCACCTATCCACACGATTGTGGTAAGGTTCGAATGATGCAACGAACCGTAACGAAGCTATAATTGTTTTTATTCTAGCGTTTCCTTCTGGTTAATTTCAATGCTTGTTGGCTCTTTTTTTATCGGACGACTCGTATTCTCTGATAGTCATCAAAGGTCTTGGCTTCTTGCTCAGTCCGATTACCCTCCAGTTTGAGAGATGCATTTCGTACACGCTTGCAAAACAGACGAGCACTGTGGCACATATTGACAATGACACTATCGAGAGGGTGAATATCAACACGTTTGTTCAGGATTGCCACCATATCCAAGGTCTTCAAAGCTTTACGAAACATTCCTGCATAAATATAACTGTAGGCTTCATTGATGGTGCACTTGTAGGCCATACTGTAGTCGCCCATCAAGAGTGCAACATGCCGTTGCCATTTGGCCAACCGCACGGCCGTTGCCAAATGACGACAAAAGAAATGTCCACCTCCCAAGGTAGAGAACCAAGCTGCCAAACTCTGATACAATATCATTCTGTGTTCGTAGGCTATCATGGTGCAAGTAAAGAAAGAGTTATAGTACGTGCAAATCGGTGGCTGGATCCATAGGATCAGTTTTTGTTGTTGTTGTTCTGCTTGTTCAGTTGAAATATTTTTGAGTGTCAGGTGTAATTGTCTTCCCCAAACAACTGACTTCCATGTCTGCTCTTCATTCTCTGTATTTTCATCGGTATCATTATTGTTTGGCTTGAATTTTATTGTCTTGATATCATTCTTTGAGGTCAGGGAAACTCCCGAGAGTTCCAACATTCCAAGCAAGTATTGCTTGGCTATCCTTCCGGGTGATCGCAGCAAAGCAGGAGCTAGTCCTCGCCATACAACACCCGGTTTCTCCCATCGACATGTCAACAATATTATTCGTTGTTGCAAATTTGATTTATTGGTCTTTTTCGAAAGTTGCTGTTGGCAAAATAAAGCGCTCGCTTTGGGGTCCTTTGGTATTGCAATCGTGACGACAGCACTATTGGCTTCTATCATCCTGTTAGCGAATCGATTGGAAACAATGTAACTTGGATATCATATATCATACAGCGCTGTTGGGCATAAACCCTCTGTATTGTCTGTTCACTACCTGATTTCCTGTTTGTCGTCAACTTGGTCACGGCTGTCGGCCTTCACACCTTCATGAATTGTGAAACCAGGATTTTACGAGTGATGAGAGAGGAGAGTGAACCTGTTGTTGAGCCATAACGTCAGTCCTGTTTGTTCCGTGACCCATCTTCACAGTATTCTCTGCCTGGGTGACTGTCACATCAAAGTTGATTATTTTTTATTATTTCTCTATCTGAACAAGAAAAGCAAGTAAAAGTACTTCCGTTGTTTCGGGGATGTGACAAGTGCACATTGATCCAGTGGAAATACTCCCAAACAAAATTAACATTGCCAGCTTTTGAATCAACCGGCCTGGTCATTCGTCCAAGATAACGACAATAAAGGACTTGCTGCATTTGGAACGAAGGCTACTAGCCAACTTGATTGTATTCGAGATACGGAAGACAACGGAAATGGCCCAAAACGGCCTGGCTACCATTGCCGGTAACAACAGCAAAAAGGCCGCTCCCAGACGCATCAGTTCTTTGTGTCTAATTGTTGGCAGCTTCCTTGCTGGAACTATATTCGGAGGATCCGTGGTTAAAATGCATTTGGATACTCTGAAAGTTGGGTTTGATACCTTTGAAAATGGTCCTCCTTCTACGATGTTAAACCCGAGCCTGAATGAACATCATCGGCGAGTAGCCGACAGACAACCCGACAGCAACAATGGAGGAAGTGTTCCCTCTAGTTTAGCGCAATTAGACATCTCTGCTCTTTGTGGAACAGCGAAACCTGGTACCCTTCCTAAAATTTCTTTGCTATCCAATATAACCAGCGCGATTCAACAGAAAGCCAAGGCAGAATTGCTGGCACAATTTCAGGCAGAACATCAGACGCCGCCTGTGACTCATCCCACATTCTGCCCCAATGCCCTCTGTATCAACACGGACCTTTGTAAGCCCTGTCAAAGAAGATTTATTATCATTGTGACAACACCACGATCCGCTTCCACAACACTCACTTGGATGTTTGATTACCTGCCGGGGGTTCGCATGGCGGGTGAAAACAACAATACTTTGGGATTCCTCAAGCGGGCAACCGATAACATTGTCAAGAATCAGAACTTTCGTTTCCAAACCAACACACGAACCTCGTGGGGGCACAGGTTCATGCCCAACCAGACGCTGGCCTGCACGAATCAAAAATTTATCGAATCCATTTCGCCTCCTGCGTTGAAAAAAGGGGGACGATTTCTGCTCCGTAAAAATGAGACCGGTGAGATTGTCGGCTTTAAAACCATTCGATTCTTCAAAGATAAGGAAACGGAGGAAGAAATGGTGGATATGGTCCAGTACCTCAAACAAAACTTTCCGTGTTCCAAGGTCGTGATCAATATAAACTCCAATATCGAAAGCCAAGCAAAGTCGCTCGACAAGAATTTTCTCATCAACCGCACAGCGAACGAAACATTACTATATATCAAGAGAGAAAATGAAAAATTGGAATGGCTTAATACAGTACTGGGCCCTCAGAAATCCTTTTTACTGGACAAGAGTATATGGACCCGAAACATTTCAGTTCTCAACGAGGCTGTCTCGTGGTTAGGCTTTAGTAAGGCTTGTCACTACACCGAATTGCTAGAGTTCAATGTCAAAGACGGATACGGTGTTGGAAGGACCAAGATCAAACCGAAACGAGGGTGTTTCAGAATATGACGGCTGTGCAATGCCGAAGTCCTTTGAGGAACGAAATGGAATTGCTACCTGCTGCATTTTTATTCATCCATCGTTTCTCACTTAGTGCCGTTAAAATGCGCTAGAACCACTAAGATAAGTATCTGGTATGCTACAATTGTTCAATGCCATGCACTGCTAGGATGATTTAGCAGAAAGCCAGCTATCTCTTTTGTACTTGCTTCTGCTAGTGGGCTACTACTCTATTTACTTGGAATAGTAGCTTGTCCGAGAAGTAGTTCTTTCGTCACTGCTTACCTAGTAGTGTATCTCCATACAATGGGTTCTTGCTTTTTGTTGAGCTGAAAAAAAAACCATGACCTCTGGACAAAACTTAAACAAAAGATGACTTCATTATTATTACGAATATAATAATGTTATTACTATTTAAGTACCAGGTAGTCTAGTCTAGTATTATATTTTGCTGGCGCTGTCAGTACTCAGCACAAAGAGAACTCCAGTAAAAACATCACTGGAGCCCTTTAAAACGGACATTAGGGTTAAAAACATTAATTGTGAGATAAAAAGACATCGTCAGGCGTGATGTCTAATTCACCATAAGAATCACATGGTACATCACACTGTCCTCGCTGAAACCTGCTTCCACAACTTTCACAAGTCACAAGAGCACCACACTGCGTGCGCCCTAGCTTGTCACAGTCAAACAGAGCGTGCATCCGAGCTGGCAAACAGTATTTTGAAGAATAGGTTTGCACAGAGACAAACAAGGTGCAACATGCCGAAAGCTACCATGGGCAGATCACAGTATCTGCTGAACAGATCGAAGCAACGTTTCAAAGGGAAACACGGTCCCCCGGGTCACCCTCCCGTGGGTAATGAAAGCAGCGGGGCTGAAGCAAAGCGATCCATTCCAAAAGGGCCTCCTCCGCTGCCCATACCAGTGAATGGTAACCACACTGGAAAAGAAGAAGCAAGCAGCCGCAAAAGTGCGAAGAGTAATCAGAGCAGCAAGTCTAAGAAAATGGAGCCTCCGCAACAAAGACAAATTCAAGAAAATATTATTACAACAAGTACTCCCCAAATAAATGCCCAAAACCAAGATTTTTTTAGTAAAGGCGACAATGCAGGCACTGCGCCGGTAATTCTCCTGCAGAATGCTCTGTCTGACGACAGAAGCAATCATTACAGTCAATGCACTCAAAATACCTCGAAGTCGCCAGAGATCTTAATAAACGGGATGACCCTGAAGCAGCAGCTAGAACGACAACAATACGAACATGAACAGCAGCAGCTACAGCTTCGAAGAGAACAGCTGAGACAGCAAGAACAGCTGAGGTGGCAACAGCATCAACTTAAGCTACAAAATGAACAATTCCAGCAACAGGAGAAAGTGCGGCGGATGCGCCAGCAACAACAATTACGGCATCAAAAGCATCAGCACCAGCACCAGCATCATCATAATCAACAGCGACAGCAAGAACATGTAAATAAGAAACAGCAAACACTTGAGGAGCAATATTTTGAACAAGAACAATACCGAGAATCTCGATTGCAAGAGGAGCTGCAACATCAACAGAACGCAGCAGAAAAGAGACGACACCAGCAACAAAAAGAAGGAAAGGGCAACCGTAAAGCTGTGAGAAAAGGCTGGTGGAAGCGTCAGCAACAAGTTTTACAGCAGCAACAACAAAACGCTACTGGTGAGGACTCTCTTTACGATGATCTACAAAAGACTATCACTCCTCGCAATGGCAATGCACACCAAACAGGTACAGACACAGCGTCTTTGATGACTATACTCAGCCAATCAAGCTATACCGGAAATGCGTATCTAATTGGTGGTAGAGGAAGAGGTATCACTCTTGATTCTCGTGTCATTTCTGATGCACTTTCATTCCTGGGAAAGGCACGGCGTCTGCAGATTCCAGAGCATCTGGCCTGTTCACTTGATGTATCGCGCAATACGTTACCAACCGGAACCAGTAAGGTAGTCGGAATGAGAAAGGCCATCGCTAATCGTCAAGAAAGACACACTTATTCAAATGTATCTGAGGCGGAAATACCATATCAAAAGCAATCATCTAATCCACACCATCAGTACCAGGAAGACACTGGGGCATCCAGAGTCCTGAACGCATGTGGTTTGTCTTTATCCAGCAGTAGCTCGTCAGGACGATCGTTGGCACAGAACTCAACTATCACAACAAAGAAAGATGCATTTGGAGAATCTAGCTGTACAGGTGCGGGTGGCAGCAGACCACATCTTCAGCAAATTGTGGATACCACTCTTTTGAATACGCCTTTACCTGGTTTACCACCAATCATAACGCAGGACTATGATATTCCTTTTGAAGATGAAAGGATACCAGAGCATCTTCCACGCGACAATGCCTACTTTGACGACGCTCAACACTCTTTACCTGTGCTGAGTCCTCCCGAAACTCTTCGGAGCAATTCGGAAACGAATAGAGAAATTACACACCCAAGTTTCAAAGGGAAGAACAAACAACGCGACAGTATTCATCATCCGGTTTCCACTCGAACGACTCAATATCCAAGTCCAAACGCAAACGAACTGACCTATTCTGTGACACAAAATGAGGAAAACACGTTTACATATTCCGTGACACAGGTCGACGACACTAGTATCAGCGGTGGAGTGAGATCCAGATCTAGTGAACGATCTGCATCTCGTTTCGCGTCCATTCAGAGCCAGCAATCTCAAAGTAGCGGCTCCTTGGCAGATGTAATCCGTCAGAAGATGAAAGACGATTTTGAGCAATTACAATTAAATGAAAGTAGGAAATACTCCGACAAGAAGAATTCACGGCGAGCTTCTAAAAGTCGCCCAAAAGAGCCGCTTGATCTGGCAGTGATCGAGGGAAGAGAAGAGTACGAGGAGCCAAGCAGCGTCAGCAATTATTCAGAGGAAAAACCCGAAGAAAGGTACAACCATGACCACCTGGAGCAATCTGCTGCCGAATACTACGACATTCACACTCTGCCTAGTCGCACAGCAGACGAGTACAGACGGCCTGATTCGAGGACACGAAAAAAATATGCTCACAATCGAGCCGAGATTTTCGACGAGGATTACGAAGATTTGGGTATTGATAGCGACTCTCATGGCCATTCCTATCCTGATGAAAATCATTATCAGTACGACTTCGTCGATGAAGATAAAGATGAAGGGAACGAATGCCCTGAATTCGTCGACCGAGAAGAGGAAGAAGAATTCTATAAGGTCAACGACCGTCACACTTTACTCATTACTGAGATCAGAAAGCTGTACGAAGTGGGCACTCGAGTCGCTGTGCTGGAGCAGATGTTTGACGCGGCCATCGTTGCAGAGGCCATCGGCTCAGATGATTTCAGATCCGAGAAGTCACCAAGCGAAAGCGACTCCTCTGGTTTGCTTGACCATATTTCGTCAGCCTATCAGCGTGAGCACCAAGCTCGGTACCAGCACAAGTCGCAAGCACCAAAGAAGCCTACTAAAACGACAGCCACGACAAAGCAATATAGGACGTCGAAAAGGCAACGTCATGTTCCTGTGGGGAATTTCCACAACAGAAAGAGTAATCGAGGATATATCCTCGAAGAGGGCCGCGACGAAGACACGAGTCAAGATGAATTGGATCAGTGGCTGGAAAACGCCATGGCCAGTAATAGCCAGTCCATGGACAGATCTTTCGTGGGTAGACGTGGACCTAGCTACCATGAAAGTTACAATCATGATCGAATATTAGGGGACAGAGGGGACGAAGCTGAATTAGACGCTTGGCTTGAGGAAGTTATTCGTCGATAAGCAGACCATACAAATAATTTTTCAAAAACTAAAGGTTATAAATCACTAATATTATCAGAGACCGCTTACCAGCGGTAGCCTCCTTTTTTTTGGCACCCGCAGGATTGTTCAAAATGCATCACTATGATTGATTCATGACTACTAGTTTTTTTGATTCCACGCCCGATGACTTTGCTTTTCTTTCGTGATTGTCGTTGATCTTTTTCTTGTTTGCTGATTGGGACGTCGGCAAAAAGGTGCGTCGATAAATACTCAGTGCGACAATGGAATCGGCATGTGCCATAGTTCGAGCCAAGTGCCGTGTTTGTCGACTCAATATAGATGACGTCGAGGCTAAAATACAGGCTTGTGTGTCGTTTTGCACATTTGGCGAGATCGTCTCTTGAGCTTTCAAGACGCTCTGTACGACTCGTCGTTGGTCTTCGAACAGGCCTGGAAAAATATACTTTTCCAACCCCCGGACCGGTGCTGTTGCCAGAGGAAGACAGACTAAATCGCTGGCTAATATTCTAGAAACCAATTCTTCTTCATTATCTTTGCCAGGAGTCTGAGTATGATACATGTTCATAAAGGTACGAAGATACAATCGCTGACTCTCGTCGTCTTCGGACAGTTGTGCCATCTTCCTCGCCTCTTGTTTGAAGGTCTTGAATTCTTGTTTCGTATAGTACATGCATGTCATTTCTTCCTGGGAAAGTTCTGTCCGCAAAGGTGCGTAGCTGCATTTGGGTTTTGCACAAAGGACTGCATCATGATCATGATCATCATCGGACGAGGAAGAAGAATCTAACTGAAAGAAAACTTGTCGCTCAGACTTTCGAGGGGCTGATTTATAGATAACTTCCAAATCTGAAAATCCAGAGACTCCTCTGGGAGAGCGGGGTAGGCTCCGGTCCTCCTCCATTCTGTTTGTTATCAGGATCCTATCCCTCGACACAAATCCTTACAATAGCTCGCCGGCTTCTTTTGAGCAAGAATGGATTGTGGATAACAAAAATCAATATTTAGATAAGTACGCATATGCTCATGGTTGTTTAGAAACGATGGCTTTTTAAATTAATGATGTTCCAGACAGTACATAACATAATAAAATATCATAACGTCGTGGTCAGCATTGTCTACAGCAGGCGGTTATTATTATTAGTAACCTTTCAGAGAATTCAGCTGCGTCTTTTCTTAATTTTGGCCAGCAGCTTTTAAGAGTCATTGAAAGCGTGAATGGTGAATGGTGAATGGTATTCAATTCATATGCATTCTTCGCATTCAACTCTCTCATCATGTGCATCCATTATTTAAAAAAAAACGATACCGGTAGTGTGCTTTCGAACTTTGAGATCAGATGTGCCTCTAAAAGTTCCTTTCTGTGACCTTGAACACCACCACGAAAACAGTGAGTGAGATGATGGATGGATCAATTTCAATCCTCGGTCTCTCCCACTGCTGGAAACGCCAACAAAACATTTGCATTGAGAATTGAGACCACCATTATTACCAACCACCTGATATCATGCGGCAACCAATACCATGGTTCATAGCGCTTGCTTGCGTAACACCATGCCAATGCTGGCTGCAAAGGCCCCTCTTCCTTCGCACCTCTATCGACATGCGAACTCCCATACACAAAATTACTGTTGTTGCTTCCGATGGAAAGACATGCTCCAATAATAATAATAATAATAATAATGATACCAACAGAATCAGTCGACTTTACAGCAGTAGCAGTACACCTACTAATCAACCATCGTCTATCAGTACGAGTCTCGGAACAGACGAGGCAGCATGGAAAAAGGAAGGAGAGCGTATCATTATGAAAGCAGCTGCTGAGGCAGGTGCCAATCCCGAAATGATTTCCGTGGAGTGGAAATCGGGTCGATTGATTGTCACCGTTGATCAATCAGGCTACATACCTGGAGAAGAAACGGAATCAAATGATGACGATGATGATGATGATGATGATGATGATGATGACGACGACGACGACAACGACAACGATGATAATTTGATAGTAAAAGAGGAATTTGACGACCAAGATACGATGATGGAAGACTTTGTTGACGAAGACATGATGATGGAATACTTTGAGGACGTGGGCAATGATGATTTGTTTGCTGAAGAGGATGAGGGTTTTATTCCGGAAGGCTTTATAGAAGAGGCGAGCAATGGTGGTGTAGATGTCATGTCCAATGGTGGCGTGGACGTCGTGTCCATTGCTAGAGCAGTCAATGCAGCTTTTGACGAAGCGGGCGAAGGCTCTGTCGGATACAACATTGCCGTTCATCATTCTATCGAAGTCACGACTCCAGGAGCTACTGATGAGCTCTCGGGAATCATGTTTGATGCTTACAGGGGATTTGATGTCATTTTGGAATTTAAGGACTCCAAGACGAACAAAACCAAAAAGACGGAAGGAAAGTTAGTGGCACGAGACGATGAGTGGACCCGGATAAACGAACGAGGACGAATTCGAAAGTTTCAGAATGGTCTGGTGGTTAGGGTTACCCTGCCCAAAGCAAAGATCGAAAAGGGCGTCAATTCGAAAAACAAGTCCAATAATAAGAAGGGGGCGCGAAAAAAGAGAAAGTAAAGGACCTGTTCTTTCAACCTGCTAGCTAGCAGTCTACTCCAAAATAAAAAATACTGCATACGAGTACACTACTACTCCGGAGTTGCTACTAATAATCTATTATTCCTTTTACAACAAGAAACACTCTGTTATGATGGTACCAGTAAAGGGAACGAGAGCTGGACGCACACTGTCGTTTTAGATATCCTCCGGACGCGCATTTGTCACAAAGCAACTGATACAACTCCCAATCAATTTTGTTCGGCAAGCGGAAGCTCTGAGAGCTGACAAAATATTCTATTCGTCTCTTCTCTCATCTAGAGACGACCAATAGTTATTAATAAGCTGTTTTGCGATTGAAGAATCAGAAATAAATAATAATGTTGTCAAGAATCACCAATAGTTGTTAAGCTATCTTGCGATTGGAGAATCTGAAACAAATAATATGCTGTCAAGAAGTTCTTTTTCAGTGGCTTCTTGGAGAGCGTTCGAGTTGCTCAGAAAGATCTTTCGCTGAACAAGTAACTCTCAAATGACTTCACAATAGTTTTTACTTCCATATTATAAAACCCGCATTTGCTTTCCACCATGAAAATTTCCATCGTTTTTCTTGTTCTTTTCGGACTCTACAGTCCTGTTGGAGCATTCGCTCCAAAACTCTCAGCTCTGGCCCAGACAACACACATGCCTCTTTTTGCCAAAAGCGGAAACACCGGAGACCCAGATTCGGTTTCGGAAGACGTACAGAGGAAAGTTAATGCAGGAAAAGCTCGTGCTGAAATGGATTTGTCAAAGGTCCAAGAGAGCGCGAAAGATAATGCGGCGGATGCGGGAAACGACGCCGAGCACAAAAAGAATGCAGTCGCTGGACGAGCAGCCATGGATGCTCGAAAGACAGCGTCCAAGATCGATGAGGCTATAGAAGACATTCAGACCAAGAGGAGTGCTGTCCAATCGCGTGCCGAAATGGATGGGAGAAAGGTCCGCGAAAATCTCGAAGAGACGGTCGATGATATCAAGACCAAGGCCGAAGCTGCAGAAAGTCGCGCTGAAATGGATATCAAAAAGGTCAAGGAAGGAACAAATTTTAACAGTTGAATATTTAAGGACAGCTTGATGTATGTAGTTATAACTTACTAAAATTCTAGATTTAGTGCAGTGTGATTGATATAAGAAAAAAAATCTTATAACACTTAGGTTCATGTACAGTTAAAGGTCGAGTGCAACGGCAAAAAACATTTTTGCTCACTGTCTCTGTGTAGAGCTTAGAGTTCAGTAGTTTTGATTTTCGATGACAATTTCCAAGTTAATGAAGAATGCTCTTGTATTTTGATGTGTACTCTTGCGAGGTACTCGGATCCACATGAATAGCAGATACCTAGGGCGAGGTTTTCTATGCGAGATCTGACTACACAGACGAAAAGCATTCGAGCTCAGACGCTTGACATGAATCTCCGCATTTAACTTGGGGAAATAGGAGTCTCATAAGAGTTAGGGTATCTGATCTTGTCCGAACGAGACCTCTACACTTTCTTCAAGCACTTCCGACAAGATATCCTTGAAACACCTTCCCCTCGAGGATGCAGAAGAACTACTCGGTATTATTATTTGATTTTGAAATTGACAGCTTCTGTCGATCGCCGATCGTCGTATATCAGCTTGGGATGACTGAGTACTGACGCGAAGGAGCCACATTATTGACGTAGTCTGATAATTTCCGCCGGTAATTTTGGCGGCCGTGTCGGTGCTGAGGTACGGATTATCACTGAATTCAAAAGCAGTGGACTTCATGGTAAAATGTTTTGCTTGTCGCAATTCTGAGCACTAAAGGTGTATGATTTTAGTTGTTGTCCGTAGTCAAAGAAGCCGATGCAGGATGCAGATTGCAGATTAATAATAATATTATATCTTTCGTATTGTGCTACTTGAAGATTGTATTTCCGAGGACTTGTACACTGCGAGTTTGTATGAAAAGCTTAGTTCACGACTTGCTCTCTATTTTTACCACTGCAAGGCTGTTGTTTAGAATTTTTGTTTTCTTTTTTAGCAGAACATGCCACCTATCAAAGCCATGTCTAATAGTTTTCGGCGAAAGGATTCCGGATTTGCTGCCTCCACTACAGACCAGATCTTGGCGAAGTGAAACAATGTGAGGGGCATTCAATTCCTTCGGCATGAGGATAACATTGATGCTTGTATCCCTAATCTTACTGTACTTTAGAAAGTATTTTGGTCTGTCATCGCCAGGACGAAATCCTGAGTTGAGTGACGAGAATCAGAGGTAAAGCAACAAGACGGATAAGCATCACAAGCATACTAAATAATACTAAATAATACAATTCATCCTGCACGTGCTACTATAAACTTTGATGAACTTATAAGAACAAGATGCACCGAACACTAGCACTGCAAAAAGGAGGTCGGTCGATATCAACTCGCCATGGGCAAAGGCGTATCTTGAAGTATATTCCTCCCGTCAAGGAATACATTGAAAGAGCTGTTGAGACGGGTGTGTATCGCACCGGTGATGAAATTGATGCCGCCATGGAAGCTTTGAAACGAGGCCATGCTGGTGATCTGAACTTTGTGGAACCCCGTGTCGCGGTCAATCGCTTTCGTAGAGATCTTATCCGAGGCACGCAAGTTCAAGATTATCCACCCGAGTATCACATTCTCGCTCAGCACCCTCCGATTCCTCGGCCTCCCAGGACGCCCAAAAAACTGCTGCGACAAATGGAGGCAGCTCAACCCAAACACCCGACTAAGAAATTGGCACAAAAGTACTTGAAACGACAAACTGAATCGCGGTCGTCAAAAGAAGACTACTACCAAAAGCTGTTGGGTGTCCAGCCTCCCGCCGAAAATTATGCCATGGGACAAAAGAGTGCGGTCTTGAGCAAAGCATATGCCTATGCTGTCAAACAGTACGAAGTGATGAGAACCCAAGACGTGAGCGAGCAAGAAGCTCTGAATATTGTTGACCAGTTGTTGGCCAAGGAAGACAAGAAAGAAGGACATCAGAGTCGAGCCATTTCCCAAGAAATGAAGAAGTGGGCAGATTTAGGAGATGACTCTGCTGGGTCCGATGCGGCTACCTCGGAAGGCCACGAGTCGGAAGGCAGCATTAGGAATGCTGATCTACCCTCCATTCTTCACAATAAGCCACGTGTAGTGGAGGGCATGATGCAGTGGAGCCGTATGCTACAGGAATCTGGTATTCCTTACAATGAATGGACAGTCGGAGCTTCTACTGCCCTGGACCACTGGATCGCCAGGAATATTCTGCAACTATCAGAAGCTACTTGGCAATCTTTGCTAGAAGGAAACGACCCTAGTTGCTTGAGCAGAGGACAGGATATTGTGGCTGTTCGAGAAACACTGTTTCCAGAAACCAAACTAGAGCTCAGTGAAAACGAGATGCTACAAGCTCAAGAACAGCAAGCCCAATTGGAAGCCGAGGAGCAGGCGTCGAAGGAATTATCCAGTGACGAACCTGCGTCTGTAGATGAATTGCTTAAGACTTTGCGTGGTTTTGATGGAGCAGCTTCGGAAGAACGAAGTTTTGGAAAAGACACTTGGGATTGGTCGGACAACCGTAGCAGTAAGGACGACCAAGCCAGAGAAAAGGACATCATTTCTACTCTAACGGAAGAACTACAGCAATGGAGGACCCAAAACGTCAAAACACCCTATTTACAGTGGCCGGAAAGCGAAAAGCAGCGCTTTGATGTAAGGTCGTTCCTGGAATTTTCTTGTGTCCATTGATTTCGTGTGCGCTTATCTGTGTTCTCTTCCGCGCATATTTTATTCTCCTTTTGCTTAGAATTGGATGACTAAGTATCTCAATACTTTGGCTTCAGATGTCGAAAAGTCTATGATCGACCGAGATTCAACAAGAGAAGCTCTCTTGTCGGCCCCACCACGGACCGAGGAGGAATCCAACAGCTTCTGGAACGGACTACAGGACGAAACTAAGGCAGATGTATTCTTGCAGAATTTGTTGAAAAAGGGCCCACCCGACGGCTTGACGGATACCGAAAAAGTCTTTTGGACCTTGTCATATGATCAGCAGCTAGAAAAACTTATCAATCTGGGTGCCGTGCGACCTCTCTTTGATGAGTACATGTCAGATGATGATCGTCGAGATTTTTTCCGACGTTATGGAGATTATCTTTTAGATGGAGTCGAATTAGATCACTTGGTCGCTGATCCACACGGAGCCATTACAGGTATGGATCTTGGTATCGAGGCCATCCGAGCTTGGGGCATTCGAAAGGAAGACCGCTTCAAGCTGGTCAAACTACCTTACCGATCAGGACTTGATGATGCCGATGACTCGGTGGATGGCAGTGATGCTGCATTTGAGCGATCTCGAGACCTTTATCGGGCTTGGAACCAACAAAAGGCCGGAAGAGCTCGTTACGAAGAGACTTTGTTCGTGCGTGGCGATTTGGGTCTCTCGTATGGCTCCAAGACGGCCAATGAAATGGCGCGAGAAAAGGAAGAAGAGGAATGGAACAATTAGAAAGGAGAATTAAAAAACTTAACTTTTTTTTCTCTACACTCTACAGCTACTGCAGCAGTTAGCTTTTGAAGAAAATTAATATGCTACTGAATTTTATGTTTCAATTCATTTGTAAAATCGTCGTTTCTACTCAACTACTTTGCTTGTCTTTTGGTTCGCCATTGCCTTCAACTGCTGCTTCGTCATCGTCGTCGTCTTCTTGTAATTCCATATCTTCTAGGTCTTCTTCCATATCATCCATATCACCAACTTCTTCAAATACTCGAAGATTCTGAAAGTTTATCTCCTCTTTTATTACTCCTGGTTGATAGGATCCAGGCACCGCATAATCTGTCAATCCAAAGTGGTAGTTTCCGGACCTCTTGCGCGGATGCTTTGGCAGGGACTCCGTTCCTTCCGGCAGTTGCGCCAAGTGAGGGTGTTCCGATCCAGCATAAATCTTTAGGCGGGGTTTCATGTAGCTCTGCCTCAGATTATTTCGGTACAGCATACCGAGGATGGCTTTGCGCAAAATCTTGGTAGGGTTGCGTTCGAGCATGGCTTTTGCGGGTCGCTCCTTGAGACCGCCGGGATATCCCGTGTGCCAACGATACAGTTTATCGTCCCACTTCTTGCCAGAAAACTTAACCTTGTCCGCATTCACAATCACGACGACGTCCCCAACGTCTTTATTTGGCAGAAATGTTGGCTTGTGCTTTCCTTTCAATAGTGGAGCTACTTGCGCTGCCAATCGTCCTACTGTTTGCTCGGAGGCATCTACAAGATGCCAACATCTTTGGACAGCTCTTCCTGGAAAAGACATTGCTCCTTCAAATGTATGGCTGCTTGGCGAAGAGAAGAGAATCGGAGTAGTGTGATTGTTGTCTGTTGTTGCTGATGCTCTTATTGTTGATGTACAACCACTACAAAGTATCGTTGAAGGTTGGCTAGCTAGTAGCTAGCTACTACTCTACTAGAGTAGTCTACTAGAAGCTAGTAGACTAGTTTACGAATACTTCGTCCAGAGGTGAGAGGAGCTATGATGAGTGTCAGTCAGAACTCAATCTCACGATTGCGCAGTGTGCGCGATATTTAGCGATGGAGTTCGCCTAGTACTACTAGAGAAAGCAAACAACCCGGCGATGTGGTTGTTGTCTACTACCACTCCTACTTGTAGTAGCTACGGAGTGCTTCTACTAGCTAGCTACTACTACTACTACTACTAGCTACTAGTAGAGCTAGCTACTACCCCCAGTAGTAGTATTGGTAGTAGTCTCTCTAGTAGCTACTAGCTAGTAGTGTAAACGATCAAAAGGCATTTGCTCGAACATGGGTCATCTGATGATGACCAGTCATCTCCATTACTCTAGACTCTACTACCAGGTAGCTCTAGTACCTTAGCTAGGATTGTAGTACCAAAATAGACAGCAAAAGATATGACTGCTAATAAACTATCAACTTGCTGGTTGCTGCAGAAAACAAGATTCTCCTTTTACTTTTACTTCCTTGTGGTCATCAATCATACACAAGTCGTGAGATATCAGCGTAGTAATAAGCATTTTGGAAAAGAAAAGAAAAAACAGAATATCAGCTCGCATTGCCTAACTTGTGTATGCTGTTGGAAATCCTTTTCTGTCGATCGGGTTAGTTCAGCACATACAGCACATAGTATCATTATTTTATAACCGCGCAGGATACGTTGTTACTTTCGCCAACAACAACCACAAAATCATTTATACAGAGAGAAGAGTAACTGCGATTCATGTTTTGCCATATCAATGCCGCCCTATTGTTGGTCCTTTCGTCTTTGGTGACGGTTTCGGGACAAACAATCCTGGACGTGATTAAAGTGGATCCACAACTGAGCAAATTTTTCACAGCTATAGAACTGGCTGGTTTGTCCGAACTTCTGGACAACAACGACCGAAAATTTACCGTCTTTGCGCCGTCAAACGATGCCATTGATGCTGATGAAGCCTTCACTACCTACATGACCAGGGATGGCTGGGTGAAGCATCTGAAAGCCAACTGTCAACTCTTCATTGTACCAAATCAAGTCTTAACCGACCCGGACATCTTTGATGGCGTAACCACCGAGTTGGTCTCGTTGAATCAAACCCTGGCAGTGAGTCAACCCTTTGCGTCCATCAACCTTGTCAAGGTGTCGACGAGCGTGCCGAATCCCAGCCAAACTGCTTCCAACGGAATTGTTCACACAATGGAAGGAGTCATGAAACCTTATTGGCGAGAAATCGATCTTTGGAATATGGAAGTGCACGATGAATTGGTGAATTTGCAAAAGATTACGAGTCGAATCGGGTTCGATGAACCACTGCTAGAATTTAATCCATCGGGAACCAGTTGGGTGGCTTCTCGAAACAGAGGTTACGGAAATGATTCCATTGCTCTGGGTTTCTATCCTATTGTGCTGGAATTGACAGATCCTAATAATACTGAGTTTCAGAATCTGACGTACAACTACAACCTGATCGACTTCAATATTTACGAGGAGGATATTCCATGGGATTCTCAGATTAAAGTTCGGGCAAGGAATGGCGTTGCCGACATGTGGATTACGAAAGATGCTGAAGGGATTCTCCGTTTCAATGACGCGGAATTGGATCGCCAAGCTTTTGCCAACAATGGGTAAGCAAAAGGATATTATTTTTGTGTTTGTGTTTGCTTGTGTTGACGTGGAAAATAAAATGTGACAACTTGAGAAAAGATGCTTGCAACTTCAATTCATCTTATACCGTTTCTTCTTGCGCACGCGTTCCTGTTTCCACAGTGTTACGCAAATTGTTAAAAAGCCATTGGTTCCCCCAGGTATTGCTATGCTCATGAAGTTCTGCGCTGATTTTACCACTATCAATCTTAAGGATATGGCCCAGTACTACATCTCCTCCGGATGGAACATTCGAAATTTGACCAAGTCTATTGGTACGGATCAGGGATCTTTCAACGTCTTTGCTCCCATCCAAGATGGATACGGAGAATTCAATATCGAAGTTGCTGTCCGTATTTCTACGCTAGAATGGCAGCGTCACTTGTGGGACTTTTTGCTTCACATGACTGTGGAACCTCAACGTTCAATGGAAGAATGGAAAGCAATGACTGAAGATGCTGGAGGATACATGCAAGTTAAAATGTTGAGCGGATTCAATACGACTTTTGAAATCGACGAGGATGGAGAGCTTACCATAGACGGAGCACGCTTTTTGAAGCCCTACGACATGTTGGGTGTGGATGGGTAAGGACTGGCGTTGTAGCATTCGGCAGAGTTTCTTGTGGCATACTGGGACACACCATTTATATTGAAACGTAACACCTCATTTGCTTCTCTATTTGCATTTTGCAGATATATTCATCTTGTGGAACAAGTTCCCCTTCCACCCTCTGTCCTATACACAGTCTACGACCAAACTCAGCAAAATCCGGAGATGACAACGGTCACGAATTTGATAGATACTGTCAAGTTAGGTGTCTTCATTGATAACTTGCTGCCAGTGACATTCTTTTCTGCGACAAACGAAGCTTGGAATAGGGTCATTCCAACTCTAGAAATTGAAGATGTGCTGAAAAATATGATATTTGAACTGCTATGGTTCGATGATGATCTCGCAGACATGGACGGTAAACAACTTACATCTACAAATGGAAAGAAATGGAACATTGAAGTGTACCCCAATCCAGATGGCGAGCCTTTGCTCTACCGCTGGAACCAGACTGCTCCATTCATCTACTTTTCCAACGCCGATGGACCAGAAGGTCTGACAAACTGTACTTTCATTCCTGGTCCCAACCGAACAAATATTCTGGCTCGAACAGGAGTGATCCATCACATTGACTGCCTCTTTTTGGATTTCAATTACACCATCGTGGAAAATCCTCCCACATTTGCCCCTCTTACGTTTGCTCCCGTAGCGCCTACTCCGGCCATTGTCATGACTCCAGATAACAGGCCTTTCGTTGAGACTCCTGCTCCAGTATTCACAGTCCCGCCCGAGTCTACTCCATCGTCTTCTACTGTCAGCTCTACTTTTTACGCGCGAGCACTGGCAAGTCTGTTAGCAATTGGGGCTGCACTTTATATCTGATACAAATTGTCATTGTAGCCTATTCCAGTATTTGTATTAGCTTCATCTTTATTCCTCACTTCAAACAAGGTTCTGATAGAAAATAAAACCGCGAATGCACAAGCAAGTAGATATTGGGGGCACAAATTCCTACTCGTACGAAAAGAATAGAAGCCTAAAAATGTGGAGAACATCATATTGGCGGGCTTGGGTTCGCACGCACCGGCCTAAATTATCGAAAAACTACAAGCTGTTTTTGACGTTGTTGGTACACCGTGGTAAGATTTCATTTTTTTAAACCCTTTTCCCTTCAGACAGGTTTACCAATGAAATTTTCCGTTCAATTTACACCTGCGAAAAACTCCAATGCTCATGCACTATAGACCCTTCAGTACCATTGATCTTTAGCGCCTCATTTTTTAATGCTTACTCGATACGTGACCATTCTTTATTTTTCCATTATTTGGCATTTCTCATTTTTGTTTATCATTAATCATTACAGAGTCCATCACCATGAAAGGACTTACCGCTATTTTCGCTTTGGTGTTGGCCACAACCACCGCCCAACGTACTGTCTACGATATCATTGCCGAAAACCCCGACTACTCTCTTTTTTTTCAGGCAGTCCAAGATGCTTCTTTGGATCAAGAAGGGAGTCTCTTGACCGACATGAGCCAAATTTTGACTGTCTTTGTTCCTAACAATGCAGCTGTTGCTGAGGACCCCTATCTCAGCCAATACTCCAACAACCCTGGCTGGGAAACCATATTGGACGAAGTTATTTACTATCATGTGGTGGTTGGCAGTGCTCTTCCGCGACCTGCCTTATTTTCCGGAGGTACCTCTCTCAATACTCCCAGTGGAAGCATTGAGATTTCGGCAAATAATTTGACTGTGGCCGGCCAGTCGATCATCCCCGGATCCACCAGCAATGGTGCCAATGGAATCGTTCATGGTGTAGATGGTGTCTTCCAACGCGACTGGGTCAGTCTCGCTGAATCAATCAATGTTGGCCCCTTGAATAGTGATTCGACGGAGACCATTGCGCCTACCAGTGCTGCTACTAGCGCTGCTACTAGCGCTGCTACTAGCGCTGCTACTGCAACTGCCACTACCATTGCTACTACAGCTGCTACTACTGCAGCTACTGCAGCTGCTACTACCGCTGCTACTGCCGCTGTCACTGCCACCGCTACTACCACAGCTACTACCACCGCAACTACAGCTGCTACAACGGTTGTTACTGAATCACTTACCATGACAACCACACCTGTGGCTACCGCAGTGGAAGCACCTCCATCTCAAACAGTTGCTCCAACGGCTGACGCCACACAGGCGGAAAGCATGACCGTCACGGAAGAGGCTACGCAACCTTCGGTCACAACGGAGGACAGCGGTCTTTTCCCTGTCGAAGAAACTCTTTTTCCTGTCAATACCAATACGACAACGGATGCCATGGATGTGGCGACTCTCAATCCCAGTGCCGAGGAATCCATGGATGGTTCCGAGGAAATGGCTGTTCCCTTTGGTGGCGACATGGGCATCAATGAGACGATTGTGTTTGACGAAACGACGGGTACGGAAATGCCGAACATCTTGGAGATGGACGAGGAGGATGTGGAGGCTGAGGTGACTGTTGTGGAAGAAGAGGAGGAGACGGATATTCCCACTAGCTTTCCTACGTTGCGCCCTTCTGCAGCACCAGTGGTCGAAGAGTTGTCGGCTACACGTGCGACAGATTCGGGAGCAGCCTCTTTGCACTCCACTGCATTGGTGGCCTGCAGCATTTTCGCGGCGCTCTTCCTATAATTTGCTCGGGTTACTTTGTAATAGTATTTTACAGTAGCATCACTACTACCCATCCAGCTAAAACTACAACATCCTTCAAGCACAAGTTAATTCACCAATTTTTTTAGGATCAGACACGTTCACGGGTATCTACTGCACTGTTCCGTAATACTTGGCAACTGTACTCAATACTGAGGTAAGAGTTTTGAATAGACTACTAGACCCTACTCCTATTTTAGTACGTAGTATGTCTACTACTACTAGTAGTAGTGCTAATAGTAGACCTCCTGCTACTAAATCGTACTACGTTCCAGTAATACTACTAGTAGTTAAACTTACGGAATATCACAGTATCACTATGTATTTTACAGTAGACCTACCAATACAGTATAGTGTTGAGGATCGATCACTTCCAGAATAATTTAGAAAAAAAGTACTCTATGCGTTTATTGCTCTCTTTGCCTGCCAATCAACACCCACTCTTTCGCCAGAGCACTCGAGTAGCTTCGAAAATGGAGCTATCAATGAATTCATTTCTCCTGATATTGGATCAGTTTCTGGCTTCTAATCAAATGGTGTCAAAATGAAGCTTGACAAAGATGATGCCACGGAAGCGTGCGCAGGCACCTACGGAAGTGCCTCTGGCTACGCCCTTCTAGGAAGCAGTAAGTTTCAGAGTTGAATTTGAGGTTTATTTGCACGGTAGAGCCTCTCACCTGGTGCTCCCCCAATGCTGTTGTTCATAATCCAGAATCTGGCCGGCCAAAGTATTCACCTAGTGCTGCTGCTGCAAAGGTAAAGAAGAAGGAAGACGACGATCTGAGGGAGGCTGAAGAATCTGCACATATATCCTTGGTACCGTAACGATGTTGGCACCGTAATGATATGATCAAATGTCTTGTTTGTTGGAATCATCAAAACATGCCACATTTTCAGCAGTAGTTCTTTGTGTCCGCAACCGTTTGCGCTGTCGACTGCTGACAAGAATATCATTGTGATCGTCTTCTTCCGCTTCAACGGGTATTACTTTCTCTCTGCTCTGTCTCAATTTAATTTTTTTGCTCGTCTCATTTGGCGTCCAAGTCGAGCACAAGATCGGTCGAGCTTTCAGAAAATAATAAAGGCAATCCAAATCATCTTTTACCTTGATCAGCATGTCCACCCATTCCACCCTTCCAGCACTGTTGTTTTCCAAAAGCCGACCCCTGCCCATTCGGTTCAGTTTGGCGTAGTACTCACTATGTGGTTGTAAAAATTCTGGATGAAATACCATCACAGTCTTCTGGAGCGTAAAATTAGTTTGCAACATTTCAAGATATGCTCTGCGGGCGTTCCTACTACCCAAGGTATTGGTGGCTCCATGGAGCTGGAATTTTGTCAGCGTCTTGTTTTTTGCCAATGCACGAGACAGTTGAATGATGGCGTCGTCATCATCTTCGGTACGACTTCGGAGATGAAGCTCTAATGACTTTAAACGCGTATTGGTTGATATCACTTGGGCAATCGTGTTGGCGCCTTTTGGACCTGCAAGGCTTCCCGAGACCGACAAAGAAGTTAGTCGTGACGTGTTGCTCGCTTGCATCAGAAACGTTGCCATTTCGGCAAGTGCTGTTGTTGTCGTGCTACCTCGAGGATCATGTACAAACACGTGCAGATCTAATGACACGAGCGTCGTGGATCCGCACAAACGTCCAACCGAGGCAGAGCGAAGCGTTCCCCACATTCTGGAATCTGTGGCCCGAATGACAATCCGCTTCAGCGACATTTGTACCAGTACTTGAATGATAGCTTCGTCCAACGTGGGACCACTGGATTCGTCACGCAAACAACAATTGTCCAACGTAAAGGATTTGAGTGTTGCGTGTCCTTTCATCAAAGTGTTGGAAAAATCCGTCCACTGGCGTCGATTGCCAACCAAACAGACACCGACCAACTGAAACTCGTGCAAGTGTGCCACAGCCCCGGCTAAGGTTCGTTCTACCATGGCAATTGGAAACTTGTAAGGAAATATACGGAGTCCGTAAAAGGTAATTTTGGACAGCCTGGGAACTTGACCTAGTGCCGTGAATAGACCCGTCACGGATTCTTCTTCTTCTTCTTCGTTCCATCGATTCGAAAAGGATTCGTAAATGTCGACATGAATTTCTTCGACGGCACAACTCTTGGACTGTACGGCGGTTGTTAGTTTGGTAATATCCGCCGATGCATCCAGTAATAGTTCAAACACTGATAATGATGGCTGTAAATAATGAACGAAATTCTCATTACCGTCATGATCATCACCATGGTGCAGATGTTGATGGTGGTGGTGGATTTCTGGCAGTGGCAGAGGCTGCAACTGCAACCGCGACTGCTGGATGCTCATACGGTGGTTTTATAGTGTCTCTGTGGCGCAATCTTTGACGTTGATGCCAACAAGCTATTCTGCGTAGTATAAGATAAAGATGCTGGTCCTCGTCGAATACAATACATCAATACACACAGCAGAGCTTTACACAAAATGATTGAAATCAATTTTGTTGAAATTCGATCGAACTCAATCAAAATAAAAAGGAAGCACAGTGTCACACAACCTCATCACGATGCCAAGATTGAAAACGAATCACGTGGTTTAACCCTAATGCGGATTTCATCAACTACAGTCATTCAAATCAAGCAAAATTTCGCACAGAACTTAACTTCTCGTTGTTGCTTGTTGCTGGTGCTACGCTACACTGCATACTGGATAATAAGAACATCCTCAACATACCACCAACTAGACTCTCAATCTACCTCCAACGATTAATCTACCTCCAACGACAGCATCATCTCTAAAATCTACGAAAGAAATTCAAGCGGACGTGTCAAGACATGGTGAAGGCCATTGTTGCTTCCAAAAACTGTATCACTGTCGTGACTAGGAGTAAGTATCGTGAATGGTTCGTCGCTTTCGGTGTCGGCCTTTTGATTTTGGACTCCATATGGAAATACCAAAATCATAGTGTGGTGCTTCGACTAGAATCTACTTCCCCAATAATAAACGGTGATGTCGGAACAAACAGCAACAAGAACAACATGAATATGAACCAGCAACAGCAGCAACGACAACGACAAATAACTCAACAACAAACGCCACAACCAGAACCCCAAGAACCATCACAACAACAAGAAAGTCCTGTTTATTTTCTAAACAGCACACAGCTCAGTATCAAGGATGGCTTTTCAGCTACTTGGATACAATCACGAGAAACCTTTCTCAGCATGAACCTGTCCGCCATTGCTACGTGCGAAGAAGCAGCCTTTGCCGCCTATTTTAGAGGAACGCATGCCAATGACAACAGTAAGAACCGCGATCGTTCACGGCAGCGTATGACACTGGATTGGATGGACTGGAGTGTAGAACACATGTCCAAATGGTGGAAAATATTGGCCTGGGATCAGGACAATCAAACCGTTCCGTACGATAGAATTATGCACCAATTTGATCGGTACATTGACAAGGGAGCAACACTGTACAGACAACAACTTGCTACCACCACCACCACCACCACCACCACCACCACCACCAGCAGCACTAACACCAACATCAAGAAACCTGGAATATTTCACAATACTGTGGCTGTGATTGCCTATCAAGATTACAAACACGGAACGGAACCTGATAAGGGTTATAGTCTCACGGCCAGGTCCATGGCTGCAACGGTGGAATCACTGAGACGAGCAGGATTTGGCCGTATAACCTTGAGCATGCTCAAGTGGTCAGGAGTGGATCGAGATTTAGAAATGCTGTCTGAAATGTTCACGTATTTGGCCCATACATTTCCTGATGGTGGTAGTAGATTACAAAAAGACGACACTGGACGACCCAGTGGAATTACTATTGGAACCACAGAAATTGGTTATGCCTTTGCATCTCAAGATCACATTGTTTCCTTGCACGTGATCAAAAATATGCCCAAGGGGACCATCATGACTCTGAAAGATGCACTGCTGGCAGGGGAATTGACTGAAGCAAAGCGCACTCCAGCCATGAAGCAACTTGTGACATCGTGGCTAGGGAACAGAGAAGATCCTTCCTATTGGAAGTATTTTTACTTGACAGAACCTGACAGTATTCTGCAGTTCCGACACAGTGCCTTGCCAGCCATTCAAGATCAAGTAGACCAGGGAAACGTTGTTTTGCCACATCGATGGCAACCCATTCCGCACGAGTCAGATGTTCGAGGAACCGACAAAGCACGACGCAGGTTCTTGTTTGAAGAAGACTTCCCAGAAATTATTGACTTGGATCCCAGTGGCAATCAACATGATGCTTGCTGTGATGAACATGCGGGTCCCGAAGCAAAGCCAGGAGGGTGGCCCAATTATCCCAGATGTGACCCAGAGAAGTTTTGGTATGCCTGTGGATTCCATAAAAAATTGATCAACACCGACACTCGTCACGAACGTCTGAAAAACTACAACCTGATACGTATTAAAAGTGGGACTGGGATAGTTACCATTGCAGGCTCAGAACATGCTAGGAGGTGTCATCCCAAAAAGAATGCTGTATGCCGTCTTCCTACCTAAGTATGAGCTCATGTACCTTCGTCGAAAACTACACCTATAGTGTGGTGTAACTGCTCCAGGACTGCAGGTGGAATTTACTTGGAAAGAATGACAAGCTTTGTAATGGATCTATGTATATAGAATATTAGTGTATTAGAATGTCATTACTGTAGCGAAGACTTCTCAAATATACCTTTTGTTTTTGCCGGTGGAACAGTAGGTGCAACGACTATGCTACTTGAGCAAACATTGGATTGTGTGGTTTCAAGGCTCGATTAACGCTTGCCCGACGTCGTGGTAACGATGGAATAGCATCTGATCGCAAGGTATTGTTGTTCCTGGACATTGGGCCAGAAATTGCCATGGTCTCGTCATTGTCAATCTCCAAAAACTGACCAATGCAGTCGTCCAACTCTTTCTGCTCGTCTTTGCTTAGTTCATCGAGATAGTGGTTGTCTTCTCCATCTGGATAGTAGCGTTCGCGATGATCATCATTCTCACAGTAACTAGCGTGCTCATCATCTTCTTCTTCAAGAACGAGCATGCATTGACTTGGCTTTCGCTGAGGAAGGGACGGGGCAGCCTGCTTACCTCTTCCGCTGCAGCTTCGTTCATTTGTATCGTCCGTGTACAAGGCGGGGTCAGATGGACGTCGCAGGGGAAAACAACATTTCTCGTCATGGTAGCGTTTCCTTGGAGCGCACCACCCTGCGTGAGCGCCTGTTTCGACGTGATCTTCAGAAGTGACTGGTAGGAAGGACGATACGTCCATCTCGCTTACATCCAAATCGTTTGTTATAAAATAAACGTCAAATGGAATGTTCATTGTTTGTTGATGCCATCTCGACTGCATGTTTTGGTTTGGTTTTCTTGAAAAGTATGAGTTCATCTGTCCTGATGTACGGTATTCTGGAGCAGTTGCAAAAGTTTTTTTTCAATCCATGCCGGAACAAAACTTTTGATGAACTGCCCCCTTTCCAGGACTAATGGTGTCAAGAGGTACTAGTACCTGGTACCGTAGTACCAGTACTAAGTACTCCGAGTACTTAGTAGCAGACTAGTGTAGTTGTAGTTGTAATATCGAAATTGTTGCCACCTCGAAAAAGTAGCCTTTTCTCTCACCACTGGGCGGCTGTGCATTAAACCCTACTACTACCAGGTACCAGTAGTCTACTGTGTACCAGCAAGAACACATAGGCATCGAAGAAAAGAAGGAAAAACCGTAAACAACCAGTTTACACTCGCCAGCTTCCAAAAGAAGCCTTTTCACTGTACATCAAAATAGTGTGCATCGTACTACCAGTACCAGTACCAGTACCAGTAGAACAGCAAACAACCTGTTTACACTGCACGCCAACTACCAGGTAGCTAGGAATATTATTTTGCCAGTCTTCTCTATTATCTACCACTCGTAGACTGACTACCCAGACAAGCCTTTGGGACTGTCTGGAGTGCCGGTAATCAAATACTAGTACCAGGTACTAGGTAATACTAAGAGCATCCACTAACTTGACAGAATAGGGATTAGAATAACTTTTGCTTCAAAATTTGGTCAAAAGCAGTCACTAACCAAGGATAAAGCATGTCTTCGATCAAATGTTTTGATAAAAAATTTAGT
>Ga0210036_1000211_pt1 | contig 71145 bp, 50 predicted proteins | sample CryGeymeta201515_FD_185469 | JGI IMG/M metagenome (GOLD analysis project Ga0210036, IMG submission 185469) | Groundwater microbial communities from Crystal Geyser aquifers in Utah, USA - Crystal Geyser metaG 2015-15 (SPAdes) (version 2) | ecosystem: Environmental > Aquatic > Deep subsurface >... | reverse complement strand
GCCCCGGAACGCTCGACCGGAGGTCTCAACAAGGCCGTGGAGACCTATCGGTCGGCGGGACGGCGGGGTCAGGAGACCCTCGCCGAGCAGTGCTTCATTGCCGTGCCTCAGGCAGCCTTCTCTTCCAGCGCCGCCTGCGCCGCGGCCAGACGGGCGACGGGCACGCGCTTGGGCGAGCAGGAGACGTAGGTCAGACCGAGCGTGTGGCAGAACTTCACGGAGGCGGGGTCGCCGCCATGCTCACCGCAGATGCCCAGCTTGATCTTCGGATTCGCCTGCTTCGCCAAGTCGACACAGAGACGCATGAGCTTGCCGACTCCCTCGACGTCGATGGAGACCGTCGGGTCTTCCTTGAGAATCTTCTTCTCGAGGTACTGCGGCAGAAATCCGCCGGCGTCGTCGCGGGAGATGCCGAAGGCCATCTGGGTGAGGTCGTTGGTGCCGAAGGAGAAGAACTCAGCTTCCCTCGCGATCTCGTCGGCGGTCAGGCAGGCCCGCGGGATCTCGATCATGGTGCCGAACTTGTAGTCGACCTTCACGCCGGCCGCCTTCATGGTGTCCTTGGCGACCTGTTCGAGCTGCCCACGCAGGTGCTTCAGCTCGTTGACATGGCCCACCAGCGGGATCATGATCTCGGGGTGCACGTCCAGGTCTCTCGCCTTCAGGTCGCAGGCCGCGCCGATGATGGCCGACACCTGCATCTGGACGATCTGCGGGAAGACAATGGAAAGCCGGCAGCCGCGCAGACCCAGCATCGGGTTAGCTTCGTGCATCTCTTCTAGTTTGCTGAGGAGCGCTTCCAGCTTTGCCAGCTTCTTGCTGGTGGGGTTGAGGATGCGCTCGACGTAGACCTGTTGCTGAACCTCGCTGTGGTTCGGCAGGAACTCATGGAGCGGCGGGTCGATCAGGCGCACAACGACCGGCCGGCCTTCCATGGCTTCGAAAATGCCGAGGAAGTCCGCCTTCTGGAGCGGCAACAACTGGTCCAACGCCTTCTGGCGGACCTTGTCGTCCTCGGCCAGGATCATGCGCTGAACAATCGGCACGCGGTCGCCGAGAAACATGTGCTCGGTGCGGCAGAGCCCGATTCCCTCGGCGCCGTTTCGCACTGCCTCCGCGGCCTGTTCGGGGCTGTCGGCGTTGGTCCACACCATGAGCTTGCGGGCTTTGTCGGCCCACTCCATCAACTCGGCGAACTCACCGGTGATGGCGGAGGCTTCGATGGGAAGCTGGCCTTTATAGACCACGCCGGTGGTGCCATCGATAGTGATCCAGTCGCCTTCACTGATGGTGGTGTCGCCCACGGTGAACTGCCGCTTGGCGCCGTTGATGCTGAGCTCGCCGCAACCGCAGATGGTGGGGATGCCGAACTGGCGAGCAACCAGCGCCGCGTGGGAGGTGCGACCACCGCGGGAGGTGAGGACACCCTGAGCAGCCAACATGCCGTGGATGTCGTCAGGCGTGGTCTCGGCGCTGACCAGGATGATCTGCTCGTTGCGGCCGCCCTTGCCGAGGCGTGCTGCCGTGTCGGCATCGAAGGCTGCCATGCCGGTGGCGGCGCCGGGACCGGCGTTGAGGCCCTTGGCGATGGCCTTGTCCTTCTGCTTCGTAACGTCCTTGAGCTGCGGATGCATCGCGCCTTCGAGCTGCGAAGCCTCCACGCGCAGGACGGCCTCATCCTTGGTGATGAGCTTCTCTTTGGCCTGGTCGACCGCGATCCTGATGGCGGCAGCCGGAGTGCGCTTGCCGTTGCGGCACTGCAGGATGTAGAGCCGGCCCTTCTCAATGGTGAACTCGATGTCCTGCATGTTGCGGTAGTGTTTCTCGAGCTTCTGCGCGATGGTCTCGAACTGCTTGTAGAGCTTCGGGTTCTGGTCCTTCAGGTCGCTGATGGGCATCGGCGTGCGCACGCCGGCGACCACGTCTTCGCCCTGGGCATTCATGAGGTACTCGCCGTAGAGCATCTTCTCGCCCGTCGCCGCATCGCGGGTGAAGGCGACACCGGTGCCACTGTCATCGCCCATGTTGCCGAACACCATCGTCTGCACGTTGACAGCGGTTCCCAGGTCGTGGGGGATCTTCTCGGCGTTGCGGTAGGTGAATGCGCGCGGGTTGTTCCAGGACTTGAACACAGCCTCGATGGCCAGGCGGAGCTGCTCCTTGGGTTCGTCGGGGAACTCGTAGCCCGTCTGCTTCTGGAAGTACTCCTTGAACTGCCCGACCAGCACTGCCAAGTCCTCGGCGCCCACGTCGGTATCCTGCTTGGCGCCCACCTTCGCCTTGAGCGCGTTGAAGATCTCCTCGAAGTGCTCCTTCTTGAGCTTGGGGAAGTCGTTGCTCAGCACGATGTCGGAGAACATCATCACGAAGCGGCGATAGCCGTCGTAGGCGAACCGCGGGTTGCCGGTGCCAGCGATCAAACCCTCGATGGTGACCGGGTTCAATCCCAGGTTCAGCACCGTGTCCATCATGCCCGGCATGGAGAACTTGGCGCCGGAGCGGACGGACACGAGTAGCGGGTTCTGCGGATCACCGAATCCTTTGCCCGCGCGCTCCTCGACGACGCGAAGCGCCGCGTCGACGTCTTCCCAAAGCCCTTGCGGCATCTTGTCCCCGGCGGCGAGATACTCGTTGCAGGTGGCCGTGTCGATGGTGAAGCCGGGGGGAACGGGCATTCCCAGATTCGTCATCTCGGCGAGGTTTGCGCCCTTCCCTCCGAGTTCGGCGTTCATCGAGGCGGCGCCCTCCTCAAACAGGTATACGCGTTTCTTCTTGCTGGCCATGTAGTGCTCCTTTCAGTATCTTCTCGGACGCACGCCGTCCACGCGCGGAGAGTGGTGTCTGCCGGATCCAGGTGCGCCCTACAGGAAAGCCCCTCGAAACCATCAAGGCTGGGAGTGCCGGCCGCGGGGGTGGAAGCCCGTTCTTGTTTTGCAATCTTCTTTCCACCCCTTTGGCTGGACTCGCCGATCTTCCCGCGCAAGGAGGCGTCAGGCGAGCGTGCTCTCCGACTTCACCCGGTAGAGCTCGCGCCGCTCTCCCCGCCCACTCCGCTGCTCGCCGACGGACAAGACCTCAACCACCACCAGTTTGCTGCCGAACCGCAGCTCCAACTCGTCCCCCGCGGCTACCTCAGTTGCCGCCTTGGCGATTCGTCCACTGATCCGCACCCGGTCAGCGTCGCACAGCTTCTTCGCCACCGTCCGCCGCTTGGAGAGGCCGGACACCTTCAGGAACTTGTCAAGCCGCATCGCCAGCCTCGGCCGATTCCTTGTGCGCGTCCCACAGTGCATCCATCTCAGCAAGGGACAGCTCGTCGAGGGAAGTGCCGCGGTCATGAGCGGCGCGCTCAATCCCGGCGAATCGGTTCGAGAACTTCCGCGTCGCGGCCAACAGCGCCTGCTCGGCGTCAACCTTCGCCAGTCGTGCTACGTTGACCACGGCGAACAGCAAGTCGCCCAATTCCTCGGCCAGCGCACTACCATCTCCGGCCAAGGCCTCCCGCACTTCGGCGACTTCCTCGTCGACCTTCGCCAAAGCGTGCTCCGGTCGCTCCCAGTCGAAGCCCACGTGAGAGGCTTTGCTTTGGACGCGGTGCGCCTTCATCAAGGCCGGCAGGTATCTGGGAACCGATGCCAGCAGCGATTCGGTAGCCGCCTCGCCCGCTTTCTCCTCCCGCTTGAGCTGCTCCCACTTGTCCAGCACCTCGGCGGCCGAGCCAGCTTCGACCTCGCCGAACACCCACGGATGGCGGCGCACCAGCTTGTCGGCGATGCCCGTCACGACCGTCTCCGCGTCGAAGCGGTCGGACTCCTGGGCGAGCTGTGCCTGCAACGCGATCTGCAGAAGAAGATCGCCCAACTCCTCCGCCAGCAGTCGCGGGTCGCCCACGTCGATGGCCTCGCAGACCTCGTAGGCCTCCTCCAGAACGAACCGTTTGAGGGACTCTGGCGTTTGCTCTCGATCCCACGGACAGCCACCGTCACCGCGCAACTCGGCGACGATGTCGAGCAGTCTGCGGAACTCGGCGCAAGTCCGGTCGCCTTCTGCCGGGGACGTCATTGCCCCGACTTCCCAGCCTTCTCCGCGTCACTGCCGGCCTCGGCGCTCGGCGCCGGGCCCGGTGTCGGGATTGGGCCGCCCGGGGCCTCTGTCCCCGCTTTGCTGGCGCCCTCTCCGCCGCCCGGCAACGAGCCGGGCACGACAGCGGCAGTGCCGAACTGGTCCTGCAGCGCCAGGTACGCCGGCCGCTCGATCTTCACCTTTGCCTTCGCGGCCAACTCCTGCACCAGTTCCTGCTCCGACTTGCCTTTGCGCGAAGTGAGCTCCCGCCGAATCTGGTCCTTCAGTTTGTCCAGTACGGCCGGTTCCGCGGCCGTCCGCTCCAGCACCTTGATGACGTGGTAGTAGCCCAGCGACGACTTGATTGGCTGGCTCAGGTCGCCCACCGGCAGCTCGAAGGCCGGCTTCTGGAGGTCGGTTGGGTAGATGCCGTCTTTCGGTCGCGGCGGCCATACTCCGTTGCGCACGCCGTTGGTCTGCCACGCCTGGGCCAACTGGGGATCTGCCACGCCCAACTCCGCGCCGACCTTGCCTGGGTCTTCTTCCTCGGTGAGCTTCTTGCGCGCTTCCTCGGCCTTTTCCTTCGTCGCGCAGACCACCTCGGCCAACGTCACCAGGGCAGGGCGACCCAACGCGGCCTTGTTGGCGTCAAAGAACTGCTTGATCTCATCATCGCTGACGGTCACGCCTCTGGTGCGCAGCTTCTCTTTGAGTGTCTCCAGCTCCAAGTCGTCGCGGACATCCTGGTCGCTCATGTTGCGGACCTTGAGCCACTGGAAGTAGGCGGCCTCGCCCACGAACCCTTGCGTCTGCTTCCAGCCGGCAAGGGTCTTCTCGAGTTCTTCCTTGGGGACGCTGATGCCTTGCTTGGCGCACTCGCTCTTGAGCAGGTGACGCAAGATGAGCCAGTTCACCACCTCGACGCCGTGTGACCGCTCCAACTGCCGGTAGAACTCGTCCTGCTCGATCTTCTGCCCATTCACAACGGCGACGACTTTGTTGCCGCCGCAGCCGGTCAGCAAACCGGCAATGAATACGGCAGCCAGCAATGCCCATGAGAGGTGGCTGACGAGGTACCCCGGTCGGGTCTGGCGAGGGATCAGGTGCATGAATTCAGGTCCTTTCGGTTCGTTGGGGCGACGGCGGCACGGTGGCAAACCACTGCAGGCGCGGCCCCATACCAAGTGTAACCGAGGGCGACGGGACACGGGGACAGGAAGCGTCCTTCGACTCGTCGCGAGGCGCCCAGTGTGGTAGAGTCCGAGCGCGGCGACCCCAGGCCTACGCTGTGTACACCTCTGGGCGGTGTTCCGGTCCCAGGAACGCCACTCGGTTGCGCCCGGCCTCCTTGGCGTAGTAGAGCGCTTCGTCCGCGCGACCGATTAGGTCCTGACGGAGGTCGGCGTCTTCGGGGTAGCTGGCGACGCCGACGCTGATGGAGATGGGCAGCGTCTCGGCGCCGCGCTTGAACTCATGCTGCGCGATGGTTCGCCGGATTCGGTCGCCGACGCTCAAGGCAGCCTCTTTCGGCGTTTCCACCAATGCCAGGATGAACTCCTCGCCGCCGTACCGTCCAAGGATGTCCTCGTCGCGGCCGCCGCGGGCCTTCAGCAGGTCGGCGACTTCTCGGAGCACCATGTCGCCGGTCTGGTGTCCGTGGGTGTCGTTCACCAGCTTGAAGTGGTCGATGTCCATCATGCAGACCGAAAGGGGCCGGCGGAACCGCTTGGCGCGGTTCATCTCGTTCGTCATCTGCTCCTGGAAGTGCCGATGGACGAAGAGCCCGGTCAGCCCGTCTGTGGTGGCGAGCTGTTCCAGATGCTCGTAGAGGTTGGCGTTCTCGATGGTGATTGCGGCATGGCTGGCGAACAGCGTCAGCAGGTTCTGGTCATCGGCGGTGAAGACTTCGCTGCGCTGCTTGTTGTTGACGTTGAGGACGCCGATCACTTCGCCCTTGATCTTGAGCGGCACCGTGAGCAGGGAGCGACTGGAGTACTTCTTGTTGCTCTTCCGCTTGAACAGTGGGTGGTTCTCGATGTCCTCCACCAGCAGCGGTTCGCCGGTTGCCGCCACATGCCCCGAAATCCCCTCGCCGACCGGAGCCACGATTCGCTTCACTACTTCGTCGGGCAAGCCTTTGGCGACGCGGATGCGGAGGAAGCGCTTCTCCTGGTCCAGCAACATCAGCGAACAGATCTGCGCGCCCGTCACCCGCACGACGCTGTCGACAATCAGGCTGAGCAGCCGATCAACATTCAGGACGGACGCCAGCGCGCTGCCGACTTCGTAGAGGGTCGATAGCTGCGTAGCGCGATGCAGCAGCCCCTCGTGCAACCTGGCGTTCCGCAGTGCTACTGCGGCGTGCTCGGCCAGGATGTGGAGATAGGCCAGGTCATCCGCTCCCAGCGGTTTCGCCGGCGACTTGTCAGCGCTCAACACGCCCATCACGCCGTCGGGTCCCTTAAGTGGCACACACGCCAGTGACTCCCCGGCCACCGCTTCGCGGCCGGTTCGGAGGAAGCGCGGATCCTGAGCCACGTCGGGCACCAGCACGGCCTCGCCCGTCTCCGCCACCCAGCCCGCGATCCCTTGCCCCTTGTGGAACGCCAGGGTGCGCGCCTTCCCCTTCTCCAGCCCGCGCGAGCCGACGACCTTCAGATCCCCCGTCAGTGGGTCGTTGAGCAGGATGCAGCTTGTCCGGACCGCCAGCAACTTCTGGGTCTTGTCCAGAATGTGCGAGATTACGTCGCTGAAGCTGAGACTGGAGTTGATCTCCGTGGTTGCATAAAGCATCGCGGACGTCAGGTCGACGCGCTGCTCAAGCTGTTCGACGCGCTCGTGCAGGCACGCGTTCTCGGCAAGTGCGCCTTCGAGACGCGACGTCAGTTCGGCTGCCGAAGTCGGGTGTGATGGCTTGGTCAAGTCGCTCTCCCCGGGAGTGCTCGGGTGATACGGGTCTCACAGCCGGCAGGTCAACCTCCCTCGGTTTCCTCCAGGATGTCGTCGGGAACGTCGAAGTTCGCGCTAACGCTCTGGACATCGTCCAGGTCTTCCAGCGCATGCATCAGCCTCACCATGCGCCGCGCCTCGTCGCCTTCCAGGGGAACCGCGCTGTTGGGCACCATGCTGAGTTCAGCGCTGGTGACGTTCAGGTCGGCGGCCGTCAGCGCCTCGCTCACCGTCTCGAAGCTCTCCACCGAAGTCGTAACCTCGATGGCGCCTTCCTGAGGCTCCACGTCCTCCGCCCCGGCGTCGATGGCAACCTCCATCACCTGCTCCTGCTCTTCGGCTTCCACCGGCGCCTCAACGACCACGATGCCCTTCTTCTCGAAGTTCCACGCGACGCACCCGTTCTCGCCCAGATTCCCGCCGTGCCTGGTGAGCGTGCTTCTGATGTCAGCCACTGTCCGGTTCCGGTTGTCGGTAAGCGTCTCGATGAGGACGGCCACGCCGCCCGGGCCATAGCCCTCGTAGGTTGACTCCTCATACGAGGTACCGTCTAACTCGCCGGTTCCCCGATTGATGGCGCGCTCGATGTTGTCGTTGGGCATACCCGCTTCCTTCGCCTTCTGGATGGTCAGGCGAAGACGCGGATTGGCGGCGGGGTCACCCACACCGTTCTTGGCGGCCACGGTGATCTCGCGGGCGATCTTGCCGAATAGCTTCCCTTTCTGGGAATCAACCTTCTCCTTGCGGAGGCGTATGTTGTGCCATTTTGAATGGCCGGACATGCTCCCTCGTCACCTCATGTCGGGGCGTTGTCCGCGTTCACCGTACCCCACGGGCGAGCGCTGACTCGATCGCGGCCGGACTCGGGATGCACGCAAGTCACTGCGCGCACAGCCGCCGGCGCCGCAAGGGGCGCCGGCCCACAAGTCGGGCCGGACCTTGCGAAGTATAACACATTGAAAGACACGCCAAAACGGTTCCCGGTCCGCTCAGAGCACTCCGGCAACTCGTCGTGAGCCCGAAAGGGACTTCGGCTTGGCTCACAGAACAATCACCTCCGGAAGCGAGATCAGCGTCGAGCGGGCTTCCCGCCCTCCCCATTCTGCGGGGCTGGTGAGGCTCAGCCGCTCGCGCTCCACCTTTGGAGGAGGTAGCCATGCAACCGCTGGCAAGCCGAGGCGTTAGGCGTTCCCGCCACCGGGTGGCGGTGGAGCTTGCGTTCCTCTCGGTGCTGATGGTGCTGGGCGCCGGGGCTGTCCCGGGGCTGAGGGAGCTGCTGGCAAAGGCGGAACTCGCCACGCAGGATCTGCGGTACCACGTTCGCGGACCGCTGCCGGTGTCCGGTGTGTGCGTCGTCGGGATCGACGACGACAGCCTCCAGACGCGAGCCTGGCCGTGGTCCAGGAGCGTCTATGCCGGGTTCGTCCGCCGCTTGAATCAGTATGGCGCTCGCGCCGTAGTGCTGGACATCCTGCTCCCCGAGGCGAGGGACGCCAACGGGGACCGGGAGTTCGCTGCGGCCATGCGCGAAGTGGGCAACGTGTTCCTGGTCTTCCACGGCCGCCAGGAGAAAGGGCGTTCCGCGGCCAACGAGGAGGCGGCGCGCCACTTCGCGTACGACACACTGCTGCCACCGGCCGCCCCTCACTTCCGCCAGTTGCTTCCGCCGCTGCCGCTCTTTGCAGTTGCGGCGGCCGGCGGCGGGCACCCGGAGTGCGCTCAGGGCCCGGACGCCAAGTACCGCAGCGCCTGGGCGTTCGTGGGCTGCCGCGAAATGAGCGGCGCCTACCCGCACGTTGCCCTCGACGTGGCCCGCTACGCCTTGGGTCTCCAGCGCAAAGAGATCCGCTATGACGACTCTCTGGGGGCTGTGCGCTTGGGTCCCGACCGCCTGGTACCGGTCGACCCGAACGGGCGCGTTCAACTCAACTTCCCCGGCCCAGATGCTACCTTTCCCCGGTACTCCTTCGTTGCCGTCGAGAAGGGCGAGGTCCGGCCGGAGGCGTTCCGCGACCAAGTCGTGCTGGTGGGGCACACGGCTCCCGGCACGCCCGACCTTCGCCCACAACCGTTCAGCGAGAAGCAGTACTACGGCGTTGAGACCAATGCGACGTTGGTCTGGAACTTGCTGAGCGGCAACTCCCTGCGGCAGACTACGTATTTTGCCTATGCGTTCTCGGTACTGCTCGTCGGCGCGCTCCTCGGGCTGGTAGTGACTCGGCTGGCGCCCCTCCCCGGCGGGCTGTTTGCCGCGGGTCTGGCGCTCGCCCACTGTGGCGTGGCGTACTACCTCTTTGTGGCTCGCCACTTCGTCCTCGAAGTGGCGCCGCAAGTGCTGACCATCGCCCTGGGCTACGTCCTGGTCACCGGCTACCGGCTGGCCACCGAAGAGCGTGAGAAGCGCCGGATCCGCGAGACTTTCTCGCTCTACGTTGCTCCCAGCGTGGTCGAAGAGATCCTGGAAGACCCCCACGGTCTGGACTTGGACCGCAGCGAGCGCCAGACAGTGACGATCCTGTTCTCGGACATCCGCGGCTTCACCACTGTGTCGGAGCAGTTGCCGGCGGAGGAGGTCAAGGCACTGCTCAACGAGTACTTCTCGGTGATGAACGACATCATCTTCGACCATCGTGGCACCATCGACAAGTTCATCGGGGACGCCATCATGGTGCTGTTCAACGCCCCGACAGCACAGCGGGACCATGCCGAGTTGGCGGTTCGCACCGCGCTGGCGATGCGTCAGGGGCTCGCGCATCTCCAGGAGCACTGGCGTGCGCAGGGGCGACCCGCCTTTGGCATTGGCATCGGCATCAACACCGGCGAGGCCGTGGTGGGCAACCTGGGGTCACCCACCCGGCTGGAATACACCGCCATCGGCGACCAAGTCAACCTGGCCTCTCGGTTGGAGGGGTTGACCCGGGACTACGACGCCGACATCCTCATCAGCGCGAGCACGTACGAACTTGTGAAGGACGCCGTGCAAGCCCGCAAGCTGGAGGTCGTGCGCGTCAAGGGGCGCGATGAACCCGTCACCCTCTACGCGGTGGACGCGCTTGCCGGCGAAGGCGGCACCGAAGCCGCGATCGCCCGCCCCGAGCAGCCGACCGATCCTTGACACGGCGCGGCCGCCAAGCATATAATGCCGACTTGAGGCAGAACCCGCTCCCCACCTTCTGAACTGGCCGGTTCGCAGCATGGAGAAGATCGTCTGTCCTGAATGCGGGGCCCTGAGCTTCCGCGGCTTTCTGACATACCCGGTCTGCCATCGGTGTCACGAGAACCTCACGAAGTGCGGCGCTTGCCGCCACTTTCCGGGGGACGGTCTCCCTTGCACCCGCTTCGATGCCAAGGCTGCCGTTCGGTCCGCCTCGGTCCGCAAGTGCGCCCAGTTCGAGCCGGAGCAACCCAGGCAGGTGCGCCCCAGTCGCAGTCAGCCGCTCCGGGCCGCCGTCTGGGCTTCCATTCTCATCTGCACGGTGTTCGGTCTCCTTACCGTGGCCGCCTCACTGCTCACGGTCACCGTGGAGGAGACGCACAACGTGCGAGTCTCCGGTGACCTGCCGCTGACCGCGCGCGTGGGTGAGGACTTCACGGCGCTACTCACCATCCACAACGACGCAGACGGTCTCACAGAACTGCTCAAGATCCGAGCAGCAAACGAACTCTTCCGCCGCTTCCAGTGCAAGCGAGTCTTCCCTGCCGACGACTTCCTCTTGTCCGGCAACTACCGCTACTACCCGCTGCCGGAACTGCCTCCCAACGGCACCCTCGAAGTTGCCGTCACTCTGTCGCCGCTCACCTACGGGCAGCACGAGCTCTGCTTCGAAGTGCTCAGCCTCAGCAACCAGCGACAGGGCCGACTCAGGCGGGTTCTGGATGTTCTCCCGAGCCTCACAGTACGCGGGCCCGGGCCACTGTCGGAAAGTGCCTTGGCGAGGGCGCGGTCAGCTCACCTGCTGCTCATCCACGACCCAACGTCAGGCCGGAGGGCGTACCCAGCCGGACCCGGTACCACCCGAGCCGGCTTTGCTCGAACAGAGGGAGGAGTCATATGCCGACCGAAGACAAGTTCCAAGCAATGAAGATCCGCCGCTTGCTGGCGAAGAAGGAGTGTGATATGTCCCTTGTCGAGATCGCTTGCCGCGGTGGCATGGTCCATCTGAGCGGCACACTCCGAAAGCCGAGAGGGTACGTTGGGGGCATGGATCTGCACGAGGAACTCGCCTCCATCCAGCAGCTCATCCGGCGGATAGACGGCATCCGAGATGTCACTGCGGATGTCACGATTCTCGGTTGACCTGGGCTGGGCACCAGCGCCAACTCGTCACCGTCGACCGCCCTCACCGCGAGTCACCGCGCCTCAGGCGTTCTTCACGAAGAGCGTCTTGTGGTGGGTGTACGTCACTGCGCCGGGAGCGCCACCTTTCACCTTGCGGACGTGCTTCACCGGGCAGTAGTCCACGGCGACGGTGCTCTCTCGCCGCGCCTTGCCGCGGCGAGCGATCAACCGCGCCATCTCCCGAATCGCCTCCGGCGGCATCGGTTGGCTCTTGTTGGGTGACCGCAGGATCCCGTGCGGGCCGGGTAGACCGCGGGCATGGAACCATAGGTCGTCAGACCGGGCGACGTGCGAGAGCAGGGCAGCATTCTCCCGCGCGCTGCGCCCGAGGATCGCGTCGACACCGCTCTTCAGCCGGTGCCGAATGAACGTGGTCGTCGCAGCGCCGGAATGTGCACCGCGCACTGTCACCAGCGGCTGCTCTTCGGTCGCCAGAACCCGAGCCAACTCCGACTCGGTCTCCGCGTCGCCCTCCCGCTCGGCCCGGTTGATCAAGGAAGTCAGGCGCTCAAGCTGTTGCGCCGTCTCAGCCCTCATTCGTGGCAGGCGCGCCAGGGCCCGCTTCTGTCGGCTGTGGAGCTTGAAGTACCGGTCCGCGTTCTCGACCGGAGTCTGGTCGGGGAGCAGGTGGAGACGCCTTACCTCCCCGGTTTCGGGACACGTCAGTTCGACCTCGACAGCCCCTCGCTCAATCGACGAGAGATTCGCCAGGATCGCTTGCCCTGCCTGTCGATTGAGGTCCGCTCCCTCGCTCTTCCGTAGTTCCTCGGCTAACCGGTCGCGCTGCTTGGCCAACTGCTGGAGCGCTCTGCGGGCCCGGCCCAGCAACTCCGAGCGCTTGCCCGTCGTCGTCCTGGCTGCACGCTCCGCCCGGGCGCAGTGCGCGACCAGCGACGACACCCCACCCGACTCCCACGGAGCCGCCTCCGGTCGAGACTGCAGGCGACAGGGCGCAAAGGCCGGTGCTCCGCCGGCGCCCGCCCCTGGAACGAGAAACGGCGGCGCTTCTGCGGACGTGGCTTCTGCAGCCATCGACACCAGCGCTGCGGAGAGCGAAGTCTCTGCACCTGTTAGCGCTTGCTCGGGCGACACGCCTGCCCGCTGGCATACCTCGCCTATCAGCAGCCTGCCCAGCCCGGGAGCAAGTCTGCGGACCGCATCGCCACAGGGGACGGGTTCTCCGCGTTCGTGCTCCAGGTGGAGGCGGGCGGCAACTGCTTCGGCGTTTGTCTGGAACAGGTCCAACGGGGCTGATGGCGGCTGAACATACGCCGCTCTCGGCAGCACGACGCGGTAGCGGTTGACCTGACTCGGGACTCGCTTGATTGCCTCGACAATGGTACGCCCTTCGTCCAGTAGCACGAGGTTGCTGTGCTTGCCCATCAGCTCCGCCATCAGGGAGTACACCCGCGGATCCCCCAACTCATCCCGAGCCGCAAACCCAATCTCCACGATCCGGTCGCCTCCCACCTGCCGGACACTCTCAACGCGCCCCCCGGTCAGCCGGCGCTTCAGCAGCTCGCAGAACGCCGGTGCCGGCGTGACCGGTCCAAAGTCATCGCCGCCCAGGTGGAGCCTCGCGGTCTGCGCGTCTGCCGACAGCACCACCTCACACACGCGTCGCTCTCGCCGCACCCGCAGGAGCAGTGACCGGTCAGCCGACTGACGGGCATCCACCACGCGCCCACCCGTGAGGGCAGCGGCGGCTTCCCGGACCAAGCGGTGAATCGACAGGCAATCACAGAACATGGCGTAGGTGGGCCGGATCGCGAACTCAGACAGCCCCCGCGGGGGGCGCGGAGACTTGCCAAACTGGCTGAGACAGTTTACCATGCACAACAAAGGGAAGCCCCCCATGGACAGCCAGCGCGCACAAGCCGACGACCCAAGCGGCGAGCCAACTCCGGCGCTCGCCGAACCCTCGCCAGCCCGGCTGCGGCACAACCCCCCCCTGCTGCTGGCAGCTTCGGCGTTGACCGCAGCCGGGGCGCTCGCAGGGCTCTACCTACTCTCTTCGTCCCTCTGTGGTCTCCACGCCCCCGAGCGGCTCTATCTCAGCGGCCGGTGCTTCCTCGGCGATGCTGTGATTGCGCTGAACACGGGCACGGCTGTGCCGGCGGTGGCCTTCGCGCTGATGGCTCCCCTCGCCGTGGTAACGACCGTTGCCCTGAGCCTCTTCCTGAACGCCGCGGTGCGCTTGTCTCGCGGTTGGCGACCGCAGCAGCCGGCTTCCAGAGACCACGAAGAGGACGCGCTCCACTCCGGTCCACCAACCGGCTGAGGGCAGCAAGCGCCTTCGCGCCGGTCACTTCACCTCAAACTGCTGTGTCCGCACCAGGCCGCTGGCCAGTTCCGACACGGTGATCGTCCACTTCCCCGCTGGTTCGGCTTTGGCGAGCTGTAGTTCGAGAGACAGGCGGCCGGCGTTGGTGGCATAGTAGCCGGACTCGGGTAACTCGCGCCCCGCCGAGTCTGTAAGCGTGATCTTCAGCGGGTGGCTGCCGCTCACGCGCAGCCCGGCTTCGCCCCCAACGGAGAGATTGAGGCGCACCTTGCGGTCAGTCTGCTGCGTCGCCACGCGAAGGTGGGTGATCTCTCGCGGCGAGAGGAGGAAGGCGCGCAGGGCGGCCGGAGCGAGTTGAGTGGCGAACTCGATCCGCTCGCCGGCGCGCTGGGTGAGGACGCGCTTCGACTCAAGCAAGTCGTAGACGAAGTCCTCCTCCCCAACTACAGAAACGCTCACGTCCACGGGCTTCTCCAGCTCCGGATTCACCAGCAGCAGATAGCGCGACTCCCCGTTGCGCGCGGTGGTGTAGAGCACTTCTGCCGGCGACACCTTCACCGGCGACGGCACGTGGCCGGTCACGGTCCGGCCCACGTAGTGGGCGGCCTCGCGGATCAGGCCGGATTGGCGCTCGCGAACAATGTCGGCCACCGCGGGGTCGGGGTTGCGCAAGCCGAGGGGAATCAGCTGACTCCAGCCGGAGAAGTCGGTCGGGATCGCGACGGCGCGCGGGGGGCGCACCACGGAGCTCTGGTCGGCGAACACCAGCTTCCCGCTGTCCTGGAACTCGCGGATCTTCTTCTCCAGCGCCTCTGTCGAGTACTCGTGGTCGATGAGCACCAGCGCCTGGTACTCGGCAAGCCTCCCGCCCAACACGTCGGGTTCGGTCACGATCTCCACCGGCAGCCCATTGCGCAGCAGGGCGGAGTACCCGAGGTAGAAGCTGTGCTCGTGCTCCCAGGGCTCCTCAAACCACTTCCCCGCCTGCGCCCAGCGGTCGCGCGCTTCCTGCCACCGCAGGACGCGCTGGTAGCCTTCAGTCGTGCCGCTGTACAGAACAGCAATGGGCATCGTGTCGCGAGTGACGGTCGCCAGCATGGGACCGAGTTTCTCTGCAATAGGGCGCACCTCGGCCAGGGCGCCGCTCACCCGCTCATCGGTCGTGGCTTCATAGGGGCCGTACGTAAGGCTCTGGGCGCCACGCGACACGGCGATCAGGCTCAGAAGCTGGAGGTGAGCCTTCAGGTTGGGCAGTCCCTCGCCGGGGTTGAGTCCCTCAATAACCAGTGAGACCGGCTTCTTCTGGTTCCCCTGGCGTGCCCGCGCCAGGTCCATCGTGTAGGCCAGCTTCGTCTCAATCGTGCGATACTGCTCGTAGTTGATCTGGTACGTGCTCGCGTCCAGTTCTCCGGCGTAGCCACCGGGAAGCTGCACCACTGAGAGCTGCGGATCCAGCTTGCCAACCACCTGCTTCAGGGCCTTGTTGTATCCCTCCAGCGTGCCGCCCTGGGCGTCTCCCGGCTTGCCCATCAGCAGCAGCCAAGACGCAAATGAGTCGGTCGGTCCGGCCACGTGCCCTGGTGCTACGTACTGGGCAGCGGGCGGCTCCAGCCCCGTCTGTTCGCGGAAGTAGCTCAAGCAGTGCGGGCAGAAACAGCCGATCCCGCCGCCCTGCCAGTCGAACGCCAAGGTGGCGCCGCGGTCCAGAGCCACCGCCGCCACGCCCGGATGCCCAGCCGCCCCGCCGGCAAGCGTCTTGACGTACTGCGCGACGAGCGCCATTGCCTTCGGGTTGCGGGGGCAGAGCACCGGGAAGTTGGACTGATCGTAGACGGGCTCCAGCGAGGGCCGGAGGAGCTGCGCCCACTCGCTTGCGTCGATGCCGGCCTGGGACCGGGGCCCTGCAAGCGCGTCATCCCAGCGAATGGCGGTCCGCGTGTCCAGGATCGGCACCGACAGCAGCCCGTGGCTGTAGCAGACGTCCAGCAGGTCGCGCAGGCCGTTCGCCGCCGTTGGGTCGGCAAACCGGTAGTACACGACGTTGAACCCCTGTTCGGTAAGGGCGTGCAGGTTGGCCGGCTTGAGGGCCCCCGCGGGAACATCGATGGTACCGAGCGTGATCCCGGGTCTGCGGAGCGAGACGATGACGATGGCCAGGTCGACCGCCGTCCCGTAGTTGCCCATGTTGTCCCGCAGAGTCGCCCGCAGTTCGTAGGCGCCGGGGTGGACCTCCCACGTGCCGAAGGGCACAGTCTGCGTCTTGCCTGCCGGCACCTGGGCGATGAGGTGCTGGAGCGTGGCGTCCTGCTCCTTCCCCTCGACACGGAGCGCCAACTCGACCGAGCCGGTGCCCTCAGACGCAACCAGGATTGGCATCTCCTCGCCACGGAGGTAGGCCCGACGCGGGATCGACACCTTCAGTCCTTTCACCGACGCTTCCACCGGGTCGGCAGAGGCGCGGTCGAGTGGACCGGAGGCTGCGCCGCAAACGATGGCGACGGCCAAGACAGCCAAGTGCATTCTGGACAGCATCACGTGCCCTCCTTGGAGAACCGAGTTCTGCCGGGCCGCGAACCAATTCGGGCCCGGCCACTGGATCATTCGACATCGAGCGCGGCAACACCTGTTGCCTACGCGGATCCACACAGGAATCGCGCCCTCAGTGCACGTGCGGCGCACGATCGACCAGCCACAGGAACGCGCCAGCCAACCCGAACGAGACGATCACAGCCGGGCAGGCCGGGCCTGAGTCGTTCAGCAACAAGGCCACCAGCCCCCCCAAGAGGGTCGCCCACAACAGCGCCTGGAGAGGCACCGACTCGCGTAGCTGGCTCCGCAATCCCGCCGGGGCGGTGTACCGAAACGTGCACCACCCGGCGAGGGCACCGACGAGCGCCACTGTCCAGTACACGTGCCGGAATGACCGGAGGAACACCTGCACTTTGGTGAGGGCCATCTGGGCCACCGCCGGAGAGCCCGCTGCGGAGGCGCTGCCCACAAGCTGCCCCAGGTGACTCTCTTGCTTGGCTCCGGAGTGGAGGTCGACACCTACCTGCAGCCCAATGAGGGCCACAACGGCGACCCCCAAAGCTAGCATCATCCGCCCCCGCACGGCGCGGCCCGACAGCGCCCAGAGGTACGAGCCGAACGCCACCACAGCCGCCGCAGCGCAGCCGACATTGGCCCCCAGCCGGGGATGGCCGACGACGACCATCATTGCTGCGAAGAACGCGCCCGCGGCTGCCCACTCTCCCGGGCTACGCGGCGGCTGCTTTACGTGTCGCCCTGCCGCCGCCAACAACGCCGCCCCGATCAGCGCGCACGCCACAATGTTGCCGAGGCCGTAGTAGCGCCCACCGAAGTACGACGAGTAGCCAAGGGTCGAGTCCAAGCTGAGTCGGGCGCCGGTCGCCGCGTCGAGCACAAGCACGCCCACCGTGACGGCCGCCGCCTTGGTGGCGAGGGCGAAGCCCGCCCACCGCGACCGGGCGAGGAGACTGGCGCTCGCCACGGTCAGGGCGAGCGCCCCCGCAACCACCAGCGCCGGCCAGGCCGGCACCAAGTGGATAAAGGGGTCGCTCAGATAGATCGCCCCGTAGACGACAACCAACGATAGCAGTGCCCCCCGCAGCACATTCCGCCTGCTGTCACCGGCAACGGGCTGGCAGAGCAGCAACCCGCCCAAGAGGAGGACGAGCCCCTCCCAAATCCCCAACGGCGTCAGGAGCGCCCGACGAATCAGCCCGTCCGTGCCCGCCGTTACCAGGTTGAGCACCTGCAGCCGCTCCCAGCCGCCCCGGCCGCGGCAGCTCGACATGGGTCGACCGACGAACTCCGGCGGCACGGTCACGTTTAGATGAGCCAGGAGCGTCGGGGCGACGTCCATCAGGGTGACCAGCCCCGGTCGCCGTGTCGAGGGCGCCGTCAGCCAGGACCCGGGTTCCAGCGAGGGCCCGGCGGCGAGGAGGGGCGCAATCTGGTAGCGATAGGTGATCGGGATTGAGGGCGCCAACACGACGATCAGGTCCCTCTTCAGATCCAGCCTGCGGAGCACCTTCCCGAGCAGCGCGTCGGCAGCCCGGACAGACTGCTCCTTCAGGCGGTCCCCCTGTGCCTGAGTTGCCAGCGGACGGAATGCTTCGGCGCGGAACGTGTCGCCCGCGTCCACCACAACTACCCGACACTGCGGCAAGCACTCGTCCAGTTCCCTCAGGTACGCCGCGTGGTCCGCACGCACCCCGAACGGGAATCCAGCAGCACCCCGGATCATCGACTTGCTTACATCGCCCCGCGGCACGCGGCCCGTCGCATCCATCAGCGTCGCCGCGGCCTCACGCCGCTCACCGTCCCTGCCCCATTCCCTGTTCACATCTGAGTTCCCGATGACGGCGCACTCAATGCCTGCTTGAGCCAGTGCGTGCCCCAGAGCGCCCGGGTGTGCCGGGGCGAAGGCCTTGGCGTTGTCGTTGACGGAAGGCCCGACGCCGAGATGCACAATCGCGGCACCCTCTACGCTCAACCCCGTGCGCTCCTGATAGGCCGCCGCCGCTGTCTGCCCGTCAACAGGCTCCCACGCGTCGTAGGCTTCGCCGATCAACTCCGAGCCCGTGGCCCGGGCCCCTGCGCCGAGGGTCAGGCAGCCTCGATGGAACGACGCGCCGGAGAACGACTGGACGTTCACCAGCCCGATTGCGCCCTTGGCCGCCAGCGCCTCGAAGTGCGGCGGGTGCAGGTTCATCAAGTCCACCACGGTGAGGTCATCCATGACCATCAACACGACCCGACCGGCAGCACCCGCAGACCGCCCCGGTGACACCGCGCCGCACAGAACCAGCAGACCCAACAGGCTGGGCAGAGGGCGGCACCTGAAAACAGCTCGGCGCGAGGGAGGCCAACCCACCCCGTGCCTCTGTCCGTCAGTCTGCCAGCCTTCCATCATTCCCGCCCTCCAGGGCCTACAGCTTCGCCACCGTCTCGTACGCCTCTCGGATCGCGGCCATCGCCGTGCGGGGGCTCCGGGCGTCGCCGACCACAACCACGGTCGCGACGTGTTCGGCCAAACGACTCGCCAATTCATCGTTCCGCCGCCAGCCACAGGCGACGACAACCGTGTCAAGGCTGTCGTACTGCACGATCCGGCCCCCCTGTCGGACGAAGACCACCATGTCGCGCACGCGGACGACCGTCGCCTCGGCCAGCACCTCAACCTTGTTCGCCTTGAGGCGCTCCTCCAAGAGCGGCCGCACGGTAGCGGGAACCAGCGCATCGGGTGCCTGGCTGCTGTCGCAGACGATCACGTGCCGGCCATCTCCCGCCAGGAGATCGGCAGTCTCCAGCCCGACGCGGCGCGCGCCAACGATCATGACTCGTTTGCCGACGGGTGCCTTGCCGGCAAGCACCTCATCTGCGCTCACCACGAAGCCAGGCAGCAGCGGATCGGCGATCCCAGGGATCGTCTCCGGCAAATCGAGCGACGCGCCGCCAGCGAGAATCACCACCTCGGGCGCTAGGCCGCGGAGGGTCTCGTAGTCGGCCCGCTCGCCCAGGCGGACCTTGACGGTTGAGTCGGCAAGCGCCTGTTTCAGCCACTCCACGTACCGCCCCAGCAGCGCTTTGTGCGGAGGAACCGCGGCCAGCCGGAAGCGCCCGCCAATCTGAGTCTCCTGCTCGAACAACGTCACCCGGAAGCCACGCTGCGCCGCCGTCACCGCTGCAACCACGCCGGCCGGTCCGCCACCCACGACGACCAAGTCGCGCGGAGAGAGCATTCGAAGCGGAGTCGGCTCATGCTCGAATCCTGCTCGCGGGTTGGTCACGCAGCGCAGCAGCCGCCCGCCACCCTCCCCGACGACGCAGGCTTGGTTGCAGCCGATGCAGGGCACGACGCTCGCTTCGCGGCCGGTGCGCAGCTTCATCGGCAGCTCGGGATCGGCCAGCAGCGCCCGCGACATCCCAACGAAGTCGGCCTGCCCCCCGGCGAGAATCTCCGTGGCTTCCGCCACCGTCCGGATGCCGCCCGCAACGACGACCGGCACGACCACTGCTTCCTTCACCTTCGCCGCCAGAGCCGGCGCAGGCAACGGAACCACGTAGTGACACGGCGCCGCGTACTGCCGGCTACGAACCGTGCCCACAGTGATCAGCAGCCCCTGTACGCCAGCCCGCGAAACGCGGCAAGCGCTCTCGACGCCTTCCTCCGGCGTCACGCCGCCCTCCAGGCGTTCGTCGACGGTGACACACGCCAGGAGCGGGAAGTCCTCCCCGACCCGTTCGCGCAGTGCGGCGAGCACAGCCAGCGGGAGCCGCAGTCGGTTGTCGAGGCTGCCACCGTACTCGTCCTCGCGCGCGTTGGATGCGGGCGACAGGAGCTGACCCAACAAGTGACCGTTACCGAGTTCCAGCGCCACGGCGTCTGCACCGGCAGTCTGCGCCCGCCCGGCAGCCTCGGCGAACTGCCCCTGAAGTTGCGCCAGCTCTTCGGCCGTCAAGGCGTTGACGTCGTCCACGGGGCCGAGCGTCAGCGTCGCCGCCAGCGGGGCGCCCGCGCGGTGGACTTCCTCGGCAAGCGTGCGCAGACCGGCGATGTGGTCATTGGTGGTCAGCCGCGGCATCCGGCTGTTTGTCAGACCAGTTTCAGAGACGTTGACCGCCTCGGTCATGACGAGACCGACGCCGCCCCGGGCCCGCGCTACGAGGTAGCTCACCAGCTCCGGAGTGAACTCGCCTTCGGCCGAGGCCAGACCCGTCTCCAGCGGGGACAGCACAATGCGGTTGGCGGCGGCCACCGTCCCGAGGCTACCCGGCGCAAACAGGTCCGGACCCGGCGCTGCGGGCGCAGTGGCTTCCGCCACCTTGTCCCCGTCTGCCTGCGGCTGTTCTTCGGGCGTCAGCGGGCTCTCTTCGGGCCGTTCATTCTCGCTTGCAGGGCGCTCACTTGCCGTGTTCTCAGAAGACACGCGAACCTCCAGTTCACGTCGCCAGTCGCGCATATGCCGCCACGTCGTGCCGAGCATCGCCCAAGCGCAGTTGCGAGCGCAGTGTCGCCTCGCGCTCAAACCCCAGGGTCTCCAGCAGTGCGCCGCGGGCGTCCCCCTCGGCATCAATGTGGGACTGCACTTTTCCTGCCGGGAATTCGAGGGTCTCGGTCAGCAGGTGCGCTTCGCCGACGAAACTCCGATGCACAAACAGGTCGAACAGGTAGCTGCCACCGCCCCAGCGGCCATCGGGGACAAGCGTCGCCAGGCCGACGAGGGCATTCGCCTTGGTTTCCAGCACCTTCGCCCAGCAGCAGTGGCCGCTCTCGAGATCCGCCCTCAGCGTACAGAACGCGCCCTCGAAGTTGGCGATGCCGAACGCGCCGTAGCCGACATTGCGGACTACCGGTCCGTCCTTGATTGCCGTCAACACGTTCGCCGCCGGCCAGTCGCGCCACTGCGCGTCACGCGCTGCGCAGTCCGCCGGCGCGAAGTGCTGTTGGTGGAACTCCGGGATAGTTGTGTACACCATGAAGCCCGACTCCGGAGCGGCATCGCCGAAGCCGAAGCCACGGTAGATGTGATAGGGGTGGGTGTCGTAGCCGGTCCCCAGGTAGAGACACCTGCCGCCGCGCTGCCGGAACTCCTCCATCTGCCGCGCCATCACCAAGTTGCACGCGCCCTTGCGACGCTGGTCCGGCACAGTGAACACATGCCCGAGAATGCCGACGCCTCGCCATTCCACCGTCATCACATTGCAGATGAGGCGCCCGTCCACGATCCCCAAGTAGAACCGCGTCTCCAAGTCGCGAATCTCGCCGTTGAGGGCGCCGGCAGTGTGCGCATTCCACGCGCCGCCTTTGTGCCAAAGGAAGGGGATGATCCGTTGCGCCCAATCGTCGTCGGGGCACAGCACCATCCCCACTTCCATTGGTTCGCCGGTCTTGAGTTCGTCAGTGGCCAACTTGGCGTACATGGGCGGTCTATTCCTCTCAGCCGCCTTCAGGCGCGGCGAATTCCTCCAGGTCGAGCATGTCGCTCTCGGTGGTGGCGGGGTCCGCCGGAGCCGACCCCTCTTCCGCGCCCGCCGAAGGTCGCGGGGCCCAGTCTGCTGCAGGGGTACTGGGCCTCGGTGGCGGCGGCGGCGGGTTCACCACGTATGGCGGCGGCTGCAACACCGGCACAGGCGCTCCCCACGCTGTGTCCAGCGTCGCCAAGCCGGGGTCAATCCCCCCGAGCACAAGCAGCGGATAGGCTCGGAAGAACACGGCGGCCGGCAGGTACAGACAGGCGTACAGGAACATCACCGCGCCCAAGACCACCAAGCCGCAGACCACGCACAGCGCGATGCTGAGCGGGCTCCATGTCCAGCCAACCGCGAGGATCACTGCCGCGGCGATCCCAGCAGGCAAGAGGAAGACGAGCGCAACCGACATGATCGAGACGAGCGCCACCAGGAACCCGCCTATGGCTGCAGCCAGACCCAGCGCAAGCTTCAGCGACGCGTAGAGCGCAAACGCCTTCAGGTTCGCTCGGAGCAGCGGGAGCACTCGCCGCCACGCCGACAAGACGCGGCACCGCTCGACGTACATGACCGGGACGACGAAGTCCTTCGCCACCATGCTCGTCAGCCCCGCAGCAACGCAGAGCGGCAGCACCACGAACACAAGCAGCAGGACGAACCACCACGCGCCTGCAATGCCGACATGCCCCAGCCGCCAAGCCCGCCACAGCGGGACCCCAGCAGCGGCAGCCAGCGTGGCAAGGAGCGCTGCCGTCAGCCCGATCTGCCAGAAGAAGTACGACTCTCCCTGGTCGTGGCACTCCCGCCACGCGTGCCGGACGTGCACCTCGCCGCGAATCACTCCGTCCACGAATACCAGCGTGAACTTCGCGGAGAGGTAGGTGAAGATCAGGCCCAGGAGCAACATCAAGACCACGCCGACGACCACCGCGGCCACCGCGAGCCCGTCGAAGTGCTTCAGCGCCTCGCCTACCTTCGATGCGCCGGGGATCCGGTTTGGGTCGAGGCGCGCGGTCGCGCGGCCCCCTCCCCCAATGGCCCCCGCCAGGAGCGCAACCATCGCCAGCGTCACCCACTGACGGAACCGGAACGGCGCTAACAGGACCCGTTTGACCTGACGCAACGCGGGGCTCACGGCATCGGCAGGGGTGAGAGGGGGGCTCATGCTTCCGGTATTCTATCTGTGCGCCAATGGCGCGTCAAGCAGAGGGTCTCCACCGGTCCGGTCACTTCCGCGGCCCGGACCGGTGAGGTACAATACCGCCGTTGCACACCCCGCACGCGAGGCAACGCCCTTGGTCCCAGAGAACGCTCCCCGCTACCACTCCCTGAGCATCGGCTTCCATCGAGAGGACGCCCTGCGCGCTCTTGCGCTGGCGCCCGAGTGCACCTCGCGCACCGAGCTGCGCGACCGAATTGTCAAAGGGCTGCGGCAGCGTTCCCGGGCTACGCGCCAAGGCGTCGCCAACAAGCTCATCCAGCGGTACTTGGCGACGCCCGAGGGGCGGCTGGACCTCAGCCCGTTCGTGGAGTTGGTGTCAGCGATCCGCGACCGGAGCTCCCGCACGCAGCTCCTCTTCTACCGCCTGACCCAGATCGACGAGATCGTCGGCGCGCTCGCCAGAGAGGTTCTCTACCCCTACTTCATCGAACAGGAAGTACCAGCCGGGTTCAGGCGAGACGAGTTCCAAGTGCTCAACGGGCAACGGCTGCTGGACGAGGACCCCTTTCTGCTGACTCCGTTTGTCGTCGAGTTCGCCAAGCGCAACTGGCGCGGCCCCAGCCCCGCCTCGCTGCGGCGCGCTTTGGGGATTGTGGCAGACGCGGAGCTGGTCTGCCGTCGGCGGGTCCGCAGCCTGCGCCGCCATCCGCACGCGCTCTCCCCTGCCAAGAACGACCTCACCACCACCACCTTCGTCTATGCGTTGTACGACGAGTTCGGCGGCCGGACTGAGACGCTGTCCGCCGACACGCTCGTTGGGTCCCAGTTTGCCCGCACGCTGCTCACGCCGCCCGACATCATCCTCAACATGGTGGACCGCGCCCGGCACTACGGGTTCGTGCGGCGGAAGCGCAGGTCGGGCGAACTGGCCCTCACCTACGGCAGCCTGCAGGCGGCGGTGGCAGACCTCAAGGAGACGGCGGTTTGAGCGCCGACACTGAGCATGGCAGCGGCGAAGAAGAAAGCACTCGATCCCCTGGATGACGCCTTCACCGGTCCGCTGCTGCCGGTGTACCTGCTCTACGGCAACGAGCACTCGGAGGTGGCGCGCGCCGCGAAACGGCTCGTGGAGCTGGCTCTGGAGGGCGAATCGGCCGTCGGCAACATCACCTGGCTCGAGGGCGGCGAGACGACCGCGAAGGAGATCCGCAGCCAGGCGAGCACCATGCCGTTCCTGACGCCCAAGCGCGTTGTGGTCGTCCGCAACGCGAATGACCTCCGGACCGACGAGCAGAACGCGCTGGCACCCCACGTCGCTGGCCTTCCGGAGACGACGTGCCTGATCCTCGATGTCCGCTCCGCGAAGACTGAGCACGGTCTCTCGACAGCGCTTGCCAAGGCCCTTCGCGGGGTTGGGGCTGTCTACGAGTACACCCAGGCAGACCTGCGGAGCGACGACCTGCCCAACCGCGTGCAGCAGCTTGCCGCGCAGCACGGCAAGTCGATCTCCAAGTCGTCAGCCCACTTCCTGCTCCAGCGGACCGGTACAGAGCTGGGGCTGATCCAATCGGAAGTCGCCAAGCTCGCCGCCTACGTGGAGCCTGCCAAGGCAATCACCAACGCCGACATCGACGCGATGACCACGAAGTCGGTGGAGGAGAGCGTCTTCCAGCTCACCAACGCCGTCACTGACGGGAAGCTCAGTACGGCGCTGGGGATCCTCGACGACCTGCTCACCCAGGGCCAGGCCCCCGAGATGATCCTCTCCATGCTGCTGCGGCAGTTCCAGCTTCTGCGCCAGGCCAAGTTCCTGCTGGACAGAGGCTTCCGTCCCGCCGCCTGGCAGACGCTGCCTGAGGAAGTGCAAGCCCGGCTGCCGAAAGAACACAACGTGGTCAAGGGCACGACCGGTCGGGGCTGGCTGGCCCGCAAGCTCACCGGCCAATGCAGCCGCCTCTCTTGGACGCACCTGAGCAATGCCCCGCGGCTGCTGCTCACCGCAGACCTCCAACTCAAAGGAGCCGATGGGCAGTCGCGCGACCGCCGGGTGACGATGGAAACACTGGTCTGCCAGTTGTGCCCGGGGCCCGCGGCTCCCGGATCGCGCTGAGACCCCATCCTGTCCGCCCATCGACTGAGCAGGTGTTCGCAATGGCCGCGACGTAGGGGCAGACCCGCGTGTCTGCCCCGCCCGGGAGTTCGCCGAAGGCACCGTGGGCAGCCCGACCCGATTCACTCGGTAGGAGGTCCGCGAGCTACGGCGAATGTGTGCCGGATGGTATCACCCGAGAGTCGCGAGTACTTCCGCAAGCTTCACGAAACGCCCGCCTTCGGCGCCGACGGGTTCAATCTCGAAGACCTGCGCCACGGAATGGGCACACGCCGACCGCCCAGCGACCCAGCGGCGCAGTGCATTCCCGTCGAGCGCGACGGTCTCCCCGGTGAGTGGGTGCTGGCTCCCGGCGCCGATCCCGACGTGCGACTGCTTTACCTGCACGGGGGCGGGTTCGTCTCCGGTTCGGCAGCCTTCTATCTCGCCTTGGCCAGCCACCTGTCGGCGGCGGCTGGTTGCGCCGTCTTCCTCCCCGACTACCGCTTGGCGCCGGAACACCGCTTCCCCGCGGCGCTTGAGGATTGCGTCCGCGCGTACGAGTGGATGCGAGCCACCGGACCGGCCGGGTTGGCGCCTGCGGCGGCAACGCACATTGCCGGCGATTCCGCGGGCGGCGGACTAACCTTGGCGACGCTGCTAACACTCCGCGACCGTCAACGGCCGTTGCCGCGAGGCGCAGTCGCCCTGTCACCGTTCGCCGACCTGACATTGGCCGGCGACTCGATCCGGTCGGAGGCGGAGCTCGACCCGATCATGAGCCCCAAGTGCCTCCCAGACTTTGTCGACCTGTACCTGGGCGACGCCGACCCGCGCAATCCCCTTGCCTCCCCGGCGTTCGGCGACTACGCCGGGACCCCGCCGCTGCTCATCCAAGTCGGCGAGCACGAGATCATCCGCAACGACAGCGAGCAGGTGGCAGCCAAGGCAGCAGCCGACGGAGCCGACGTCACACTCGAGGTTTGGGAGGGCATGTTCCACGTCTTCCAGTCCCACGAACCGCTGCTGCCGGAAGGCGAACAGGCGGTCGAAAGCATCGGGGCGTTCCTGCGCCTGCACTCGGACAGAGCAACCGAAACGTAGGGGCAGACCTGTGTGTCTGCCCCGTCCGAGCGACCTGCCCCGGCCCGGCGACCACGCATGGGCGGGCACGCGGGCACCGCCCCTACAACCCACGTCTCCGAGGGAATCGTCAGTGTCTGCCCTCCGGTTGAGCACCACCTCGGCTGGGGCGGCGCCGCCCCACGGTCTCGCCAGCCTGGCTCTTCTGTCTGCAATCTGAGCGCCGAAATCTGCATTCCCACCGGGAGGCGTTCGTCTTGAGGAACAACGCATGCCCGGCACTAACTGCCCTCGCGACCATCGCATGCTTGACTGGCGGCCTTCTGCGCTGGGCAATGGCCGGGGAGCGCGTTGGCTTTCTCGACGACTGCTCCTCGGCGACGGGCTGGGTGGTCGGCGCGTGGCCCGGCATCACCGGCATGGCCTCCATCACGAGTGATGGTCAGCAAACGACGTTCACCACGCTCACCGGCACGTTCATGACTGGTGCGTCGGCCGCGTGGGCGCCCAACTGGCCGGACTGGGATAGGAACGCCTCCGCCGGACTGGCGATGATCTCGCGGAAGTACCCGGGCACAGTGGACCTCGACCGCTACCACTACTTGGTTGCCCGGATGACTGCGGCGGGGACCTACATGGCGCTGGCGGTCAACGGGTGGGACACGAAGGCGTGGTACACAACGGGGCTGCACGCGGTGGACCTGCGCGACATTCCGCAGCCCAACCTGCGAGGCATGCAACCGATCGAGCGGACCGTATTTCAGGACACCAGCACCGGCGCCACCGTGTGGCGGCTGACCCGCAGTGTCCGTACCGAATCGTGCGACAGCTTCAGCCCCGATGGCTCCGCGCTCCCGCTGTACAACCGCAGCTTCAAAGGCATGGTCCTCTACGACTTTGCTCGTGGCGGCCTGCGAGAGTTGCCGGATCTCTGCGGGGCGCCGGTGTTCAGCCACTCCAATCCGTCGGTCTTCTACCTGTTGCAGAGTTCCGCACGCGAAGGACCCCAACGCCCGCGTCCGGCGAGTGCCACTGCCCATGCGCATGAAGGGCTCCTATCTGTCCCACGAGGACCAGCGCGTGAACTGGCAGCGGTGCTACTACTTCCAGCGCTGGCAGATGGACCTGGCCAGCGGGAAGGTTCAGTTGGCCGCCTATCCCCCCTACGGCGGCCATGAGATCATCGGCGGAGACACCCTCGTCGGGCGCTACGGCAGCATGCTGCTCTCCCACAAGCTCGGGCTGTTGCCGCTCGACGAAGCGCGGGCCAACGAAGTGCGCATTTGGTCCAACTGGGCCACTCCTGTGCCTTCTGACTACGGGCAGTTGTCGCCGGACGACCGGTGGCTGGTCACCAACGGGACCGAAGGCGAAGTCGCCGGCAAGCGCCTGCTGATCGACGGGCACGAGACGGGCACGGTACTCCAGATCGTGCACGACTTCAGTTCGCGCAACTCGTGGGACAGCAACACCTACACCCGCGTCAGCCCCGATGCCACGAAGTTAGCGCACATGTGCGACATGCTGGGCGATACCGACGTCTACGTCGCGCTGGCCCGCCGGCCGCAGGCGTTTCGGGGCGTCGTCCTTGCCCGGGAGGGTCGGCAGGTCCGACTGCGCTGGCAGCCGCCGGCGGCTGCCCGAGAGGTCGCCGGTTACAACGTGTACCGCACCGGCGAGAGCGGGCGAAGCTACCAATGGCTCAACCGGGACCGCGTGACCGGCACGGAGTTCGTCGACGTTTCGCCGCCCGCCACCGCGTTCTACGCCGTGGCGGCGGAGGAGCACTCCGGTGTCGAGGGACTCTACTCCCAAAAAGTCCACACGGGCCCGGCAACGCGATTCCGGCTGTATGCCGAAGTGGAGGAAGGCGACCTGACACCGCCGCTCCGGCAGCACTTCGACGGCTTGTGCGCCAACTTCCGCTGCGCACGTGTCTGGAAGGAGACCCCGCAGGCGTCCACCGGCGCGGCCCGCCTGACACTGACCGTACCGGCGCAGGTGAGCTTCGTCCTGTGGGTGCGCGCCAGAGGGGAAGGGAGCTTCCGGTGCCAGGCGGGAGGAGCGACGACCACTGGCCAGGTGGCGTCGGCGCAGTGGTCGTGGACGCGCGCAGACCGCCCGCTGGTCTTGCCCGCAGGCGAGGCGCCGGTGACTATTGCCAGCGACGCGGATGGTCTCTGCCTCGACCGCGTGCTGCCGACCAGCGAGACCGCCGACCGCCCCGGTGAACGCGACGCGCGCGACCCTGTCCCCAGCCCGGTGGAGGGACTGCGGGCCACCACGGTCACCGCCCACGAAGTGCGCCTGACATGGATCCCGTCGCCCGACCTCGACTTGGACTTCTACTCCGTGTACATTGCCGACCGGCCGGACTTCGTCCTCGGCAACGCCACCGTGCTGACCTCCGGAAAGTCCACGGACTTCCTCGACTGGGGCTTCAAGCCCGGCAGCACGCTGTACTACAAGGTCGTCGCGATCAACAAGCGCGGCGTGGCCGCGAAGCCCGCAACCCTCCGCGTGCAGGTACCGAACATGGAGACGGCGACCCTCGAGCTCGCCATCGCCGACGCCGAACTGACGGAGGGACTCGCGCGGGGTGCGGCAAAGGGCTTTGCGTTCGCCCACGTGCCGACGCCACTCCCGAAGGACGCCCCGCGGCCGAAGGCAACGTGGGCGTTCGCCGCTCCGGTCGAGGGGACGTACTACCGCTGGGCCCGCTACACGACCTTCGACGCGAAGCAGGCGTCGCTGTTGTGGATCGAGGTCGATGGCGACCAACGCGTCAACGGCACCAACTGGCGGCTGCGGTTCCCCAACACCCTGACCCGTCACCTGGACGGCGTCAAACCGGGCGAGGAGACGTGGTTCACCGACAAAGCCGCCTCCGGGTGGTGGGCGGGCCCGACGGACTCCGTGACGCTGAATGCCGGTCCCCACACGCTCTCCGTCGCTTTCGAGCCGACGCACGCTCCCAACGGCCCGCGCCTGTCGGCGGTCTTCCTGTCGAACGACCCCTCCTACCGGCCGCCGGGGTACGACCCGAGAGTGGACTTCCGCAAGTAGGCCAGCCGCCCCCGCGAACGCGAGTGCGCGCCGCCTGTCCAGATCCCCCAGGACCGCGCTCTTCCGTCGGCGCAAAGCAGGGACCGGCCAGCAAGCAGAGAATCCATCGACACGGGAGCACAGCACTGCGAGCAACCCCGCTCGCGAAGGAGCAGAACCATGACAGGTAAAGGTCCGACTGTCCCAGCGGCCGTTGCGGGATTACTCATTGGATTGGTAGCGGGGGGCGCCGGCGGCTACTACGCGCGGTTCTTCATGGAAAAGGGAAGCAACAAGGGCGCCGACTCGGCGGCGACGGAGGGCGGCGTGCCGGGCATGGGCGGCGGCGGCATGGGTGGCGGTGGCGGTGCCATGGGCGGCGGTGCCATGGGCGGCGGCGGCGGCTTCACGGCGATGCGGGAGAAGTACCCCAAGACCTTCGAGCTGACGCGACTGGTCCGTAATCTGAACACTCTTGAGACTGAGGGCGAAGCGAAGTTCTCGCCCGAGCAGGCCGGCAAACTCGTGCCGCTCCTGAAGGAGCTACAGACCGACAAGGCTCTGTCGCAGGAAGACGCCGCGAGCAAGGCAGCGGCCCTGTCGGCCACGCTTACGGACGCCCAACAGAAGGAGATTCAGGCGATCAGCACCCGTGGCCGCGGCGGCCCGGGCGGAGGCGGCATGAGCGGAGGTCCAGGTGGCGGGGGGCCCGGCGGCGGCGGCGCTAAGGCCGGCCCGGGTGCGGGCGGTTCCGGCGGAGGCCCTCCGGGCGGAGGTGGCGGCATGGGCGGCCCCGGCGGCGGCCCCGGCGGCGGTCGGCAGTTCGACCCGGAGAAGCCGTTCGCTGCGGGACGCAGCCGCGACCGGCTGGACTCCCTCATCGAGTTGCTCACCAAGAAGGCCGGATAGCGCGCCTCCCTGCAGACTCGCAGCGGCGACGAGCTGCAGCGCGCGCGGCACCCAGTCCTGCGAGGCTGGCGCCCTCAGCCTTCCCACAACTCCCACACCCGCTGCTTGCGTGCGTCGGCCGAATCCTCGTACGACTTCAGCAGCCGTTCGAGCCCGTCGCACAGCTTTGCCGCCGTGCTGAAGTACGACTTATCGGCGGCATACTGAGAGGCTTCCGGCAGTCGAGTCAGCTTGCCCTCGGCCAGCAGCTTGAGGCGGGCGTGAGCGGTGGACAGGCACTGGACCGCGAGGCGGGCATGGGCTGCCTCGTAGCTGTCGCCCAGGCCGGCCTCTTCCAACCGCTGGTGGAACGCACGCAGCTTCGCCACCCGCGCGGCAAGCGACTCAACCTCCTGCGAAGTGGTGCGCTGCTGCGTGGCGACCGCCTTGCCGTTGAGGTAAAGGGCCTCGGTGCCGTCTGCGGCTACCGTCGCGGCCACGTGCGCCCATTGGTCAGGAACCAGGTTGGCGGCGTGCCCCAGCGAGCCGCGTTCCACGATCAGGCGCAGCGAGTTACTGTGGCACGTGTCCAGCAGGTAGCCGTTCGAGGTGCCGACCTGCGTCTTGTCGATGATCCTCGCGCCGCCGGGCGGTAGGACCTTCGGGCAGATCCAGGCGGCCATGGTGCAGGCATGGGTCAAGCTGACCTTGGGGGCGTTGGCGATTTCGAGGTACCCCTCGCCTGACAGTCGGACCGCCTTCCCCTTCGGTCCGTCGACGACCTCCACGTGGCCGACGGCCTTCGCCGAGAGGTCGGCATCGACTGGGTTCGGGAAGAGCTCGGCCTGTTGATCGCCGAGGGTCCACGCGCCGACGAGTGCCGGGTCCTTGCTCAGCCCACCAAGGCCGCTCTCTGCCAGGGCGCCAACCTCGTCGGCCGTCAGCGCGCGGGAGAACACCACCGGCTGCGCGAGGTCACCGAGAAAGCGGTTCTCGCCGTTGCTGTCGGCACCGAGGCGCAATGGCAGTTGGTTGGGGACGATCACCGGGAACAGGTCGGCAGGCAACGCCTCCGCACCGGGCGGCGGCGGGAGTGCGGGCGTGGCCTTTGCCGGAGTGAATGGCCCGGGCTTCGCGCCGCCCAGCAGAATCTGAACCGCGGCTTCGGCGGGCGTGCGGTCGTAGGGCAGGAAGACCGACTTGGCGTCGAACGACTTCCACCGCTTGCCATTCAGCAGCACCCCGGTAATCGCGCCCGAGCCAACGGTCGCCAGGTACAGTCGCTTGGCGCCAAACCGGAGGGGGAAGTTCTGCTCCAAACGCGTGACTCCCGGCGGGACGTGCGGCAGCAAGGTCAGTCCGTCCGCCCGGTAGAGGTACTCAAAGAGCCCCCGCACCATCGCGGCCGGGCCGCCAAAGCTGTCGTAGCAGAGGTTGATGGGCTCCTTCGGCTGGTAGACCGCGTTGCCGAAATCGACCAGCGGGTTGTCGAGGCGGAAGTCGCGAGCGAAGGTGAGCAGCTTCTTCATCGACCGGCGGGCGTCTTCGTACTTACCCAGGCGGTAGTACGCCATCACCATCCGCGCTTCGCACGTTGTCCAGTGCCCGCCGTTCACCCACGTGCCGTGCTTCCACAGCCACCCCGTGTCCGGTTCGTACATGTCGTCCAGCGAGGGCTCGTTGGTGATGATGAGGTCGTGCCGCCGCAAGCCGGGGATCGAGGCGAGCTTCGCATAGATCCGCTCCGCCTGCGCGTCGTCGGCCACGCGGAAGCAGAGGGCGTCGTGGTTGCACACCGCCTCGAAGTAGCCGTGCTCCTTCGCGCCGTAGACGCCGTGCTTGGTGCCGTCTGGGTCGAGGTACTTGAGGAAGTAACCCTCATCTGTCGTGAGCAGCGGCAGCCCCTTGCGCGCCAAGTCGCGACGTTCGGTATACCAGTTCGCCTTGTCGCTCCGGCCCGCCAGCCTCTCCAGCTCAATCAGCCGGTCGAGCCCGGCAATGTAGGTGATCGACAGACCGGCGAGGTACGCTTTGTCGTACGTGCCGTCGGGCTTCTTCCAGCCGGCGTAACTGGGTGCCAACAGGTTGCCCGCAGCTCCCGCGAGAAACAGGTTGTTCTTGGGGTCGCGCCGGGTCTCGATGAAGTTGGCGCAGCGTTCGAGCAACGGCAGGTAGTGCTCAATCGCCTTGGCGTCGCGGCCGATCAACAGCAACTCCGCCTGCATCACCACCCCGGCGGCAGTGAACTCCATCCCCCAGTCGTGAATGTCCACTCGCCCATCGCCCTGCTTCGGCACCACCCAGTCCGGCGCCGCCGCGTCGCAGAGCTGCCCGTCGGGCACGAGCCACTCGTTGTCCTTCCACTTGAATACCCGCTTCCCGTCGCCCATCTGCTGGAACCACAGGTCCTGCGCGTTCTGGAGAAAGGTGACGTACGGCTCCTCGAAGAACGGCAGCGCGCAGTACGTCGGCCCGTAGCTGTTCTGAATCCACCACGCACCCCACGTAGGTCCCTCGACAAACCCGTCCCACGCCGGGGTGTAGAGCATAGCGATGTTCTGAAACTCCGGGTCGGGCGCGAACAGGCGGCGGGAAACGTCGAGAAGCTGCAGGTACTCAACGTCGCCCTCGCCGCGGTAGAACTGACCGTTGAAGGCGGCAGCGGCGGCTGGTCGGGGAAGAAGCAGAAGCACGAGGGCGAGGCAGGCGGTTAGTGCGAGGAGGAGTGGATCACGCGCGCCGGTTGAGAGGGTCATTGCAGGTCTCCTGGGGGGTCGGACCGCGAGTGGTGGCGGCGCGACGGCGCGACCCGCGCGGTCTTGGGTTGGCCGATGCCGCCGCCTTCTCTGTGCTCGGCGAGGGTCTCCTGACCCCGCCGCTCCCCGGACCGACAGGTCTCCTCGAATCCCGTGGATTCGCAGCCCTTTGAGACCTTCCGGTCAAGCGTTTCGGGGCGGTCGGAGACCTGCCCCGAGCTAAGTACGGTTGTAGTACTATGCCGCCGCCTTCTCAAGCCTCTCCGCTATCCACAGCTTGATGACTGACTGCCTTCCGACGCCCAGCCTGCTGGCTTCCCGATCCAACGACCGGACTATCCAGACGGGGAAGTTCACGTTGACCCACTTCTGTTCGGGACCAGGCCGCCGGGCTTTGGCGAGGTCGAGGTAGTCAGCAATGTCCTCGCCGTCGTCGAAACGGCGGTCTAGTTCCTCAGCTTTCATAGAGATCCACGTCCTTCGTCTGGGCCCATCGGACCGAGATAGTCCGAGTGCGTCCCTCGCGGCGCGTGATGATCGCCGACCAGTGCTTATCGCGGATCGTTCCCACCACCAGGAATCTGGGCTCGTCGGCAGTCCGAGCTGGGATCTGGACGTGGTCAGAATCGGTCCAGAGCATTTGGGCCTCGCAGAAGTCGATCCCGTGCTTCTGCTTGTTCGCGCTGCTCTTCTCTTCGTCGAACTCGAATTCCATGCCTGGTAGACGATAGACCGGATTCCAGGGGAAGTCAAGCACATGCCTGGGGGGCTGCGGAAGGGGTGAAGGCATTCCGGTTCCTGCGTCGAAACTCCTCATGCCGCTGGGTCTCTTGATCCTCGGCGCAAGGAGTGTGACGATGCGCACAAGAAGCACGACCACCATCCTGCTGCTCGCAGCCCTCGCGCACGAGGGGGCTTCCGCTGAGGCGCCTTCGTTTCGCGAACTGCCGCTCCCTTCAGCCACCCTCATGCGCACCGGCGACCCCGCCGACGTCGTGCCGGTCATGGACCGCTTCGGTCCCGGTCTCGACAGCGTTGACCTACCGGGTGCGCGGGTGTTCAAGACCCAGTTGCGGTTCCCGTGCGGCGACGTTCCGGAGGGCGACTACTCCCTCGGACTGCTGACGATGATGCCGCTCTGGAGCGGCTCCCTCGGGTTCGGCGAGCACTTCCCCAACCAAGTGCAGGCATACCTCAACGACACCCGCCTCGTCTGGACCAGCCACACGGAGCCGGTGCGACCCGAGAACGCCGCCGAGTGGAGCCTCTACCAGGCGGAGATCCGGGCGGACGCTCCGATTCACGTGAAGCCAAGCGACGTGTTGCGCTTGGTGTGCATGCCCGAGGGTGGCGCCGTCACGGTTGGGCCGTTGCGTCTTTACCGAGAGCCGCCCGCGGGCGGCCTCGTCAAGCTGAACCCTCCCGACTGGGGACGCCCCACCACCCTCTGGCTCGACGCGCAATGGGAGGCGACGCAACGGGACGGGGACACGGTCCGGCAGCCTTGTGTTCTCTACAACCCCGGTGTCCTGCCGCGCACCTTCACGCTGCTGGCAACGGGCAAGGACTACCTCCAGCGCGTGCTGCTGGCCAGCCGCGAGGAACTCACACTGCAGCCGGGCGAGAAGCTGACGAAGACCTTCGCGCTGAAGCCCGGCGACAGCGGGTGGGCGCGGCTCTCGGTCTCCGCCATGGCCGACGGTGTCAGCCCGGCGGTGCGTCTGTCGAAGTTCTACGTGGACGACATTGTCGCCGGACCGCGCCCCAACACGTGCCTCAACGGCGAGTGGGAAATGTGCTTCGTCCCCGTGTATGATGACAGGACATCCGTTACAGTTTCTGACAAGACATCCGTTACACTTCTGCAGACCGGAATTAGAGTTGAGGAAGACAGGAGTGAGCGAAGTGCCGTTTCACGAGGTGTCCAGGATGCAGAGCCGCAAACGGATGGTGTATCGAATCAGCGAGGAGCGGGTGTCGGTGAGCGGAGCGGCTCGGGAGGCTGGCGTGAGTCGGACAACGGCCTATCGCTGGCTTCGGCGAGCCGACGAGGTGGGTCTTGCCGAGTTGGCGGAGCGGTCGCGGTGTCCGCATTGTCGCCCGCGGGCAACGGTGCCGGAGACGGTGGCGCAGGTGCTGGGCTGCAAAGACCGGTACCCCGCCTGGGGGGCGAAGAAGATCCACGCCCGCCTCTGGCCGGCGGGCGCGCGCTGCTTGCTGTCGTCTACGGGCGGCGACGCATCGGCAAGACGGCACTTGTCGAGCAGACCTTTCGGGACGATACGCTCTGGAAGTTCGAGGGGATTGAGGCCGGTGACAGGCGGACGCAATTGAGCTTCTTCGCGAAGCAGCTCAGCCACTATGTGCCTCCCGGTGAGCCGCTGACGCTCCTGCGCTGGGAAGACGCCTTCGAGGCACTGGGGAACGCCATCACCCAGCACGAGAAGCAGCACTCCGGCCGTCTGGTTCTGTTCTTTGACGAGTTCCAGTGGTTCTGCGAGATGAAGCCGGCAGTGGTGACCGTCTTCAAGTACTACTGGGACAACTTCTTCTCCAAGCACCCACAGCGCGTGTTCGTGTTGTGCGGCTCTGTCTCGTCGTTCCTCGTGAAGAAGGTGCTGCAGTCCCGGGCACTGTACGGCCGGGTCGATCTGGAGATTCACCTTCATCCACTGTCGCTCCGCGAAAGCCAACAACTCCTTCGGGGCGCGCCGTATGCTGCCGAGGCACTGGACACCTACCTCGTGTTCGGTGGAGTGCCGCAGTACCTCGTCGAGCTGAACCCGACATTGAGCCTGCAGCAGAACCTGAACGAGTACGCCTTCCGCGCCTCGGGGTTCTTCTTTCGAGAGTTCGATCGGCTGTTCATCAGCCATTTCGCGCAGCACCCTACCTACGAGCCGGTACTGCGGGCGCTCTCAGAGCGCCGCCTCATTCCGGCAGAACTTACCGCCAAGTGCCAGCTTCTCGCTGGCGGCACCTTCAGCGCTCGAATGAAGGAGCTGGAACTGGCCGGGTTCGTCCGCGCGCTCTCGCCGGTGGACAAAGGGCCCAACAGCCGGCTCATTCGGTACAGCCTCGACAACGAGTACCTCCACTTCTACTTCCGGTTCATCGCGCCGCATTCCGCGGAGATCGTCTCTGGCAACCTCTCGTTCCCGCAGATCAATGCCTCTCGGGCGTTCGACCAGTGGCGCGGCTACGCCTTCGAGCGGCTCTGCCGCAAGCACGCAAAGCAGCTCGCTGACCACCTGCGGTTCGGCGGCATCAGTCACCGGTCGGGTGCTTGGTTCCAGCGCGGCATGACGGAACGGGCAGGCGGCCAGGTCGACCTGCTATTCGTCCGCGCGGATAGCGTGCTTACCGTGTGTGAGATGAAATACACCGCCCGGCTTGCCCCCCGGCAGGTGGTCTCAGAGCTGGAGGGCAAGGTCGACCTGCTCCGGGCGGCATTCCCCGGGCACGCCCTCGAGAGAGTGCTCGTGCTCGGGAAGCCTACCCCGAAGCTCGACCAACTGCGCCCCCACTTCGACCACGTGCTCACGGCAGACGAGGTGTTCCTTGGCTGACCGAAGATCGCCCGGAATTCCGCCAACCTTCACCGAACCCAGGAGAGCCCACGTGAACCCCTCCCCCTCGCACACACCGGACGGCCCCTGGTGGGCCCTCGTCGTGGCGACGGTCCTCTTCGTGTGCGTGGTAGCCAGCTCTGCGAATGCAGAACTGGCAGCGCCGACCACGTACGTCGTCGACCAGCGCCACCCCGGCGCCAACGACGACAACCCCGGCACAGCGGCGGCGCCGTTCAATACCATCGGCAAGGCCGCCACTGTCGCGGCGGCTGGCGACACGGTGGCGATTCGCGGCGGAGTCTACCGCGAGTCGGTGAGCCTCGAGACGAACGGCACTGCCGACAAGCCGATCCGCTTCCAGCCGGACGTGGCCGCCAACGTCGTCGTCACCGGCGCCGACGTGTTGACTGACTGGATCAAGGAAGCGGGCGACGACAACGTGTTCAGCACCCCTTGGCCGCACGTCTTCTTGAGCTGGACCAAGTACCACGCCCACCCCGACGACGACTTTCACAAACTGATCGGCCGAGCGGAACAGGTGTTCGTGCAGGGCTACCCATTGCACCAAGTACTGCAGCGCGACCAACTCAGTCGGGGTAGTTTCTTCGTCGACGAGGAGGGCAAGCGGCTGTATGTGTGGGCGGCGAACAACGGAGACCTGACCAAGGTGCGCGTGGAGGCTTCCATGCGCACTTCCCTGTGGACAGTCAAAGGGGCGCACGTCGAGACGCGCGGTATTCGCTTCCGGTACGCCGCCAACATGGCGCAGTCGCCGGCGGTGCTGCTGCGGGGGAAAGGCGACGTGCTGGAAGACTGCGTCTGTGAGCGGATGAACTCCATCGGCGCGCTCCTTGGCGCTGCCGGCACGGTCGCGCGCCGGTGTGTGTTCCAGGACAACGGCCAGATGGGCTTCTCCGCAAATGGCGCACACGACGCGCTGATCACCGAGTGCGTGGTCCGCAACAACAACACCAAGGGCTGGAATCGCGGCTGGGAAGCGGGCGGCGACAAGCTGGTGCTCTGTCGTGGCTTGATCATCGAGAAGAGCCAGTTCCTGGCCAACAAGGGCAACGGCGTCTGGTTCGACATCGGCAACGAGAACTGCACAGTCCGCAACTGCCTGATCGCCAACAACGAAGACGGCGGCATCTTCTATGAGATCTCCTTCGGCCTCCACGCCCACGACAACGTGATCCTCGGGAACGGCTTCGCCGACTCGCCGGGCGCGTGGGGCGCTGCAGCCGGGATCTCCCTGTCCAGCTCGCCCAACTGCGTGATTGAGCGTAACGTCATCGTCGGCAACAAAGAGGGCTTCAACTTCCGCGAGCAAGGGCGGACAACGCCCCTCATTGGGAACACAAAGACTGAGGTTCCTGTGTGGAACCACGACCAAGTCATCCGCAACAACGTCTTCGCCTACAACCGCGACGCCCAGACCTGGGGCTGGTTCGACGTGCTGGATGAGCGCCACTGGCCGGCAGCGATGCAGAAGAAGCCTACGGACCTCAAGCAAGGCGAACCCAAGACCCAACTCGGCGACATGGATCTGGACGAGAAGGGTTGTCCGGTCAACGTCACTCTGAACAAGATGAAGCTGACCTTTGGCGGCAATCTGTACGCCACCGCCGAGGGACAGCCGCTGCTCAACTGGGGTTGCGCATGGCGGCACAACAAGCGCTACGGCAGCCTCGACGAGGTGAGCGCAGAGTTGGACTTGGAGCAGGGCAGCCGCTGCGAGCCGTTTGTCTTCGCCGACTACTTGACCCGCGACTTCCGCGTCCCGGCCGATAACCCGGCGCTCGAGATGAAGTGCTACCCGGAGGGCGGGGTGCCCGGGGTCAAGCTGGGAGTCCTGGCGCAGGCGCCGTGATGGCCACAGCGGCCCGTTCCAGCAGCTTTCAGCCTTCGCGCGGACTGTCCCGACATCCGCGCGAGAACACGCGACAGCGGCATTCCCTCCCATGACTTCCTTTGCTCCCGCCAACCCACTGTCTCCCGTCGAGGAGGAAGCGATCCACCAGAACGTCCTGCGTATCCTCGACGAGGTCGGCGTCCGGGTGGAGAATGCGAGCCTCATTGAGCGCCTCGTCGGTTGCGGGGCGCGGGTGGACTCCCGGGACCCGGTTGTCCGGTTCTCCCCAGAGTTCGTGGAGGAGTTCCTCGTGCAGTCGGAGCACTTCGACGGGGCGACGATTGCCCCCACGGTATCCGCCAGCGCGGACGTGTACCTGGGCGCCTACCTCGATCCTGAGACTGACGAGTTCGTCCCGTGGGACCTTGATCGTCTCCGGCGCTACGTGAAGCTCGCGCACTACCTGGAGCACGTCTCCGTCGGCGGCCTTCTCGGTTGCCCGTTGGCTGATGCGCCTAAGCCGGTGCACCCGCTTAGCTCGGGGCAGGTCTCCGACCGCCCCGAAACGCTTGACCGGAAGGTCTCAAAGGGCTCTGGAGACCTGTCGGTCCGGGGAGCGGCGGGGTCAGGAGACCCTCGCCGAGCAGCCTTCTCGGTTGCCCGTTGGCTGATGCGCCTAAGCCGGTGCACCCGCTCTACCAGCGGTACCTCTGCTGAAAGCTGGGACTCGGGGTCGGCGGCTCGCTCTGGGACGTGCGGCTCGCGCCGTACATTCTGGAGATGGGTGAGGTGAGGGCTGCGGGCACCGGGCGCGAGGCGCGGGACTTCTTCAGCGCCGCTGTCTACTTCCAGTCGCCCCTGCAGTTCGGGCGGGCGGAGGCCGAGCACTATGTCTGGTTCGCCGAGCGCGGGTACCGGGTGGGAATCGGGCTGATGCTGTCCAGCGGCGGGACGGGCCCCGCCACCCTTGCCGGCGCCCTCAGCCTGCAACTCGCCGAGTTGCTCTGCATCCACATGCTGCAGCGCGCCGTCTGGGGAGAGCGTCGGCTCGACCTGTACTGTTCACTGACCCCCCTGGACATGCGGCGCGGCATGTACCCCTACGGGCGGCCGGAGCGGCCGTTGGCCGCAGTCGCCATGGCGCAGATGGCGCGCCGCTACCGGGCGAGCTTCGCCGGCCACGCCGGCCACGCCGACGCGAAGCGGCCAAGCTGCGAGGCTGGCGCGCAGAAGGTACTGACCGCGCTGCCGCTGCTGATGGCGTGTGGCAGCGCACACATCTCGGCCGGTCTGCTTTCTGTCGATGAGGTCTTCTCGCCGATCCAGATGATCCTCGACGAGGAGGCGACGGCCGCCCTCCAGCGCTTCGCGCGCGGGTTCGAGATCACCGAAGAGACCCTCGCCTTCGACACCACTGCCCAAGTCGGCCCGGGCGGCTGCTTCACCGACACGGACCACACGCTCCGGCACTTCCGCGGCGAGCACTGGCAGCCCGGGCTGGGATCGCGCGACATGCGCCGTGCCTGGCAGGACGCGGGCAGCCGCACCGACGTGGACCTCGCCCGCGAGCGCTACCGAGACGTGATGAGCCGCCCTAATACTACAACCGTACTTAGCTCGGGGCAGGTCTCCGACCGCCCCGAAACGCTTGACCGGAAGGTCTCAAAGGGCTGCGAATCCACGGGATTCGAGGAGACCTGTCGGTCCGGGGAGCGGCGGGGTCAGGAGACCCTCGCCGAGCACAGACGTGATGAGCCGCCCCAACCCGCCACCGCCAATCAGCGAGGAGACGGAACGGGCCCTGTTGGCAGTGGTCCGCCGGGCGGCGGAAGAGCTGGCGTAGCTCCCTAGCCGCGCGCGGCCTGTTGGCGCCCGCACTGGAGACAAACCATGCCCCTCAACGAGATCTACCTCCTGCACCACACCCACCTCGATGTCGGCTACACCGACCCACAGTGGGTGCTGTATGACAAGCATGTCGAGTACCTCAACCGGGCGCTCGACTACTGCCGCCGCACCGACGACTACCCCGACGACGCCCGGTTTCGCTGGATCAGCGAGTTCAGTTGGCCGGTGGTGCGCTTCCTGGAGCAGTGCCCGGATCGCGCGAATGAACTGGTCGCCCGACTGCGCGAGGGGCGTGTCGAGCTGTGCGGGCTGTTTCTCGACCCGACCGACTTGTACGACCGGCGCAGCCTCGAAGTGTCGCTACAACCTGCGCTGGAGCTCGCCAGGCGCGAGGGGTTCAAACTGACGACCGCCATGACCACCGACATTGCTGGGCAGGGCTGGGGGCTGGCGGACATACTCGTCGAGCAAGGGTTGCCCTACCTGAGCGTGTCTCCCAACTCCATGGTCAGCAAACCTGTCCAAGTCGAGCGGCCGTTCTACTGGGTCGGTCCGCAAGGCAATCGGGTGCTCGTTTGGCTCACCGACTGGCGCAAGGGCTGGTATGGCGAGGGGCACGTCCTTGGCTTCCGGCAGGGCTTCGACGTCATGCGGCAGAACGTGCTCGCCTATATCGCGCTGCTGGACTCCGAGGGGTACCCGTGGGACGCGCTCGCCCTGCACTTCGCCGCCGACAACTACCCGCCCAGCGAGGAGCTGCCGGACTTGGTCCGTCGGTGGAACGAGCAGGACGACCTGCCCCGCATGCGGATCGCCACCAATCGTGAGTTCTTCGAGCGCATGGTGACGCTGCACGGCGACGAGTTCCCGTCCCATCGTGCTGCCTGGCCGGACTGGTGGGCGGAAGGGCTGGGGTCGGCCGCCTACGAGACGGCGCTGTCGCGCGAGACGCATTGCCGACTCGCGCGAATCGAGTCCCTGCAGCGGCAAGTGGGCGACACCCGCGACCTCTGGTCCGGCTGGGAAGACCTGCTGTTCTTCGATGAGCACACCTGGGGCTGCCAGAGCATGGCGCTGAACCCGCACTCGTTCGAGGCCCGCGCCATGTGGGCGCACAAGTCGAGCTACCTCTATCGCGCTTACGACGGCGCCCGACGTGTGGAGCGGGAGTTGGCTGCAAGGCTTGCTGCCGTGCGGGCGCAACCAGACAGCGCGGCTGCGGACCACCGCGACGCCACCGTGCGCGGACCTGCCGTCGGCACCCAACTGGCGACTCTGTACAACCCGAGCGAGCAGCAATACGCGGGGCCGGTTGCCCTTCCCGGTCTGGTGGCCGACGCGGGTAGCCTGCTGGCGCCGGGCGGGCCGCCGGCGCCCGTGCAGCGTTCGCTGCCGACGCCGCTAGCGGAAGGCGTCGCGTGGACGGTCGCGTCGCTGTCGCCCGGCGAGATGAGGGCGCTGCACGCTGGCGACGCCATGGACGAGCCTGTCGAGCCTCCCGCCCCAGCCCCACTGGTCCTGGAGAACGAGTTCTACCGCTTGGAGTTCGCCGACAACGGTTGGCTGGCTTCGTTCATCGACACCGGGAGCGGCGAGCAACTCCTGGATGCTCGCGCACCGTGGGGCTTCGCCGAGACCATACATGAGCGTATCACCGGTAACCAGGACCGCGAGGCGGTCTGGGAGCGCGGCTACACCGAGATCCCTTACGGCAAGCGCCGTACCGACGCGCCGTTCCGTCGCGAGGGCGCGTTGCCGGGAGCCGAGATCGTGCACTGCGAGCGCGGGCCGGTTTTCGCCAGTCTCACCTGGCGTAGCGAGTTGCCATACGTGCGGCGACTGGAAACGGAAGTTCGGCTGTGGCACGGTCTCAAGCGCGTCGACGTCGAGGTCCGCCTGGACAAGCAACCGTGCGAAGCCTACGAGAGCCTGTACGTGGCGTTCCCGTTTGCGCTCGACGAGCCGCGGGCATTCATCCACAGTTGCGGGGCCACATTCGAGGCCGAACGGGAGCAGCTCCCCGGCACCTGCCGCGACTACTACGGTGTCGAACACTTCGCCGCCTTCCAGGGCCGCTCGGGCTGGGCGGTCGTCTGCCCTGTAGACGCCCCGCTGGTCCAACTTGGCGACTTGACATTCGGCCGGTGGGCGGACCACCTCGCCCTCAACCGCGCCTGCCTCTATTCCTGGCTCACCAACAACTTCTGGTACACCAACTACCCCGGGTACCAACTCGGCCGACTGCGTTTCCGGTTCGCGCTGGCGACCGGAACGGGAGACCTCGATCGCTCGGCCGCCGAGTCGTTTGGGCGAGGCGCCCGCGTCGGGCTGGTGGTGTCGCCGTAGCGGCTGCCGGAGGGGGCTCGGATGTCTGCCACCCTCGCGTGCGAGGATCGAGGCGGCGAACCTGAGTGACGAACCGGAGACCGGAATTGACCGAGGAACTCCTGCCGAAGCATGGTGGCTACCGGAAGCTGAAGAGCTTCCAGGTGGCGCGGCTGGTGTATGACGTGACTGTCCGGTTCTGCGAACACTATGTGGACCGGCGCAGCCGGACCGGCGATCAGATGGTGCAGGCGGCCCGCTCGGGGGTGCAGAACACCGCCGAGGGCAGCCAGGCCAGCGGGACGTCGAGGAAGATGGAGTCGGAGTTGACCAACGTGGCGCGGGCCAGCCTGGAGGAACTGAAGCTGGACTACGAAGACTTCCTGCGGCAGAACGGGCTGGCGCAGTGGGAGCGCAACGACCCAAGGAGGCAGGCACTGATTGACCGGCGGCCGGCCGACACGCAGGACGTGGCTCGATGGACCGAGGACGTGCATGAGGGGCGGGTGCATTGTGGACAGAGTGGACTTTGTGGACGAGGTGGACAGGGCCTGGCAGGATCGTCCACAACGTTCAGTGAGTCCACTCGGTCCACCTCTGCCGAGATCATGGCCAATGGGGAGCTCGCTCTGATCGATGTGGCTTGTGCCCTGCTCAGCCGGCAACTGACTGCGCAGTCCAATGCCTTCGAGCAGGAAGGCGGGTTCACCGAACGGCTCTATCAGCGGCGCACGGCCCACAAGAGGACTTCGCGATGACCCTCGCCACAACAGAACTCATTCTCGAACGCCTCCTCTGCGCGAGGAGATCCATCCCCAAGGGAGCCAACACGATGTTAGTACACGTCGCCTTCCTAATCGCCGTCCTCACCACCGGCGTCGCTGCCGAAGCGCCCCTGCGGAGCGCCTCCGTCTTCGTCGAGGCCGAGGAGTTCGGCCCGCTTTCGCAGGTCTGGCGCGCCGGAGCGCGGTGGGCGGATGACATCTACTCGCCCACGTCGGGCGATGCCGTCCTCGCCAACGACGGCGGCGGGACGGACGAAGTTGCCAAGACCGTCGAGGTCCCGACGGCCGGAGCCTACAACGTGTGGGTCCGCTACCTGCGCATCGGTGAGTACAAGGGGTCGTTTGGGCTGCGCATTGCCCAGAACGAGCAGACCGTGTTCAACGAGAAGTACCGAACGCGGCCCAAAGGCGCCGGGTGGGAGCCGACCTGGGAGAAGTTCCCGGCGACGCTCCAAGCGGGGCCGGCAACGCTCACGCTCTACATCGACGAGCCTGGCATCCGCCAGCGGATCGACTGCCTGCTGCTCACCTCCCGCCTCGACTACGGAGAGAAGACGCCGCCGGACTATCATGACTTCGCGCCGCAGGTCTTCTTCCGCTACCAGTTCCATGAACCGGCAGTGCCGACCACTGCCGAAGTGCAGTCGTACGTCCGGCGCGGCCCAGTTTACTACCACAACCTGGGCTGGACGACGCAGACCGGCCTTGGCACTGGCGGCGACCCAATACCGGCAGGCGAGTGGTCGCCCTGGTGCGCGCTGACCAAGGTCGTCGATACCGACAAGTTCCTCGCTACCGTGCACCTCCACTTCCGTAGCGGCGGCGAGCCGGTGGCGGAGGCGAAGGTGGACTTCCAGGTCAACTCCGTGGCGGCCGAAGCCGGAGCACACACACTGCACGAAGACCTCGACGGAGACATCGTCACGCTGCTGATCCCCGGCAATCTGGCCAGGTATCCCGACCTGCTCGAACTGGCTTCGACCAACACTCGCCGTCACGTCGAGAACGCCCGCGGGCTGAAGCTGCCGCCGATCAAGGCGCCGCGGCCGGAGGGCATCAAGCTGGAGACGCAGATCTGCGGGTTCGGCGGCATGTACAACTCGAAGCGGATGCTGGCCGAGGAGATGGAAGTCGGCAGCCTGTTGGGGGCGAACTCCTTCGCCGATCTGGTGGGAGTGAACCGACAGGTGGCTGCGGAGCAGGGCGTCCGGCGCACCTTTCTGAACCAGTGGATCCCGTACCAGGCATTGCCCTGCCCGTGCAACCCGGGTAACCCTCGGCTGATCGAGGACTTCTACGTGAAGGCTGCCGAGAAGATCCGCAGGGACGACCCCGACGCCCTCACCGTTGCCTACCGCAACAAGCTCTACGACGAGCCGGGGACCGGCAATCTCGACCACATCGCCCAATGCGCCAACTGCTCTTCCGCCTTCCGGGAATACCTCCGGCGGCAAGAGCTGACTCCTCAGGACTTCGGCAAACAGGACTGGACTGAGGTGAACGTCCTCAAGCGGGACGCCGCGACCGACCCACCGTCGAGACGGCTCTACTACTGGTCGGTCCAGTTCCGCGACGAGTCGGTGATGCGGGTGTTCAAGCTGGGAACCGAGATGTCTGAGAAGCACCTGGGCGACGGCATTCTGACCAACGCCAACTTCACCAACGGCGGTCTGTCCGATTGGGCGGGCGGGCTCATCGACGGACCGGACTGGTTCCTGTTCGGCCGCGAACGCGCGCAAAGCCTGATGTGGTCGGAAGACTGGACGAGCATGGGACCGGAAGGGACGGGCTACCCGGTTGACGTGCTTCGCTCTGCCGGGTCTCCGCACAACCTGCCTGTGGGCATGTACCTGATCTCGTACAACGCCGAGACGCTGCCGCTGCGAACCTACTCGGCGCTAATGCACGGCGCCAAGATCCTCAACTTCTACTGCTACGGGCCGTGGTACGCCTTCTGCGATGGCTCGGTGTCGGAGAGCCTCCCCGCACAGAAGGCTCTTGCCGCAGTGACCCGTGAGGTTGCGCGGGCGGAGGACCTCCTGCGCGACGCCAACACGCCACCCGCGCAGGTGGCTGTCTCGTTCTTCAAGAGCCACGAGATCTGGCAGCAGGACACGGCCATCCAGGTGGAGCGCCGCAACACCTACCTGGCGCTTACGCACGAGAACTACCCGGTGGACTTCCTCGACGAGGCGCTGGTCGAGAAAGGCAAGCTGTCCGGCTACCGCGTCTTCTACCTGGTTGACTCAGACCTGTCGCGCAAGGCGGCGGCAGCAATCAAGACGTGGGTCACTGGTGGCGGCACGCTTGTCACATGCGCCGGCGCAGGGCTACGCGATGAGTACGACGAGGAACTCGACACGCTGAAGGACTTGCTCAGCGTCGCCTCGTTGGAGGTAACGAAGCCCAAGCGGGGATACCGGGAACGCTACGACTTGCCGGCGTACCAGCCCACCGACACCGTCACCTGCTCGGCGCCCCTCGAGGCCTGCCAGGTACCGGTGATGGGGTATCGGGAAGCGCTCACGCCGGCAGCCGCCACTGTCCTCGCGACCTTCGCCGACGGCAAACCCGCCGCGTTGCGGAACACCGTTGGAAAAGGCAGCGTGATCCGCTTCGGCTTTCTCCCGGCGCTCGCCTATGCAAAGGACGCCGGCCCGTCCGCTACGCAAGTAGTGACAGGCTACCTCGACCATGAGCGCCGAGTCATCACCGCGGCAGCCCGCCTGGCCAACGTCGCTCGCCCGGTCGAATGCTCGGTGCCGCGGGTGGAGGCCAACCTGCTGACCTCCCCCAAGGGCGCCGTGGCGCTACTGGCAAACTGGACGGGACAGCCCCTCGAGAAGCTGACAGTCACGCTCCAACCCAGCCAGCCGGTGAAGACAGTTGAGTCGCTCAAGCAGGGGAAGCTCAAGGCGACTCGCCGGGGCAAGGTGCTGGAGGTTACGCTGCCACTGGCCACCACCGACATGTTGTTCCTGAAGCCGTAGCGGCAGAGCACCAAGTGCAGGCGGCTTGCCGAGAACGGTTGGCGCGTCACGCAACGTAGACCGTCTTGGTGTTCACGAACTCCTTGATCCCGTAGTGCGACAGCTCACGCCCGTACCCGCTCTCCTTCACTCCGCCGAAAGGCAGCCGCGGGTCCGACTTGACCAAGGCGTTGACGAAGCAGCAGCCGGCTTCGAGCTTCTCCGCTGCGATCCGCTCTCCCCGAGCTACGTCGCGCGTGAACACCGCTGCGCCCAAGCCGAAGGGCGAGTCATTGGCGACCCGAATCGCCTCCGCCTCATCGGGCACCTCGATGATCGCTGCAACTGGACCGAACAACTCCTCGTCGTAGGCAGGCATTCCGCGCGTCACCTCGGCGAGCACAGTCGGCAGGTAGAAGGCGCCCGGTCCACCCGGGACTGTGCCGCCCAACAGGCACTGCGCTCCCTTGGCGACGCTCGCCCGGACCTGGTCGTGCAGCTCGTCCCGCAGGTCGTGCCGCGCCATGGGGCCGACTTGCGTGTCTTCGCACAGCGGGTCGCCTACCTTCGCCGACCGCATGCCCTCCACGAAGCGCTCCACGAACTCGTCGTAGATGCCGTCAACGACAATGAGCCGCTTCGCCGCGATGCAACTCTGCCCCGCGTTGAGCAGTTTGCTGGTCACGCACGCCGGTACCGTCGTGTGCAAGTCGGCGTCTTCCAGAATCACGTACGGGTCGCTCCCGCCGAGTTCGAGGACGGTCTTCTTCAGCCTCTCCCCTGCCCCGCTTGCCACCGCCCGGCCCGCCGGCGTGCTTCCCGTCAGTGTAACAGCCTTGACCAGGGGGTTGTCGATCACGGAGTCGACCTGCGCGCTGCCGATGAGCAGCGTGGTGAAGACACCCTGGGGGAGTCCAGCTTCGCGGAACACCTCCTCGATGGCCAGCGCGCAGCCGGGCACATTGGACGCATGCTTCAGCACGCCAACATTGCCGGCCATCAGCCCAGGCGCCGCGAACCGGAACACCTGCCAGAACGGGAAGTTCCACGGCATCACCGCCAGGACTACACCCAGGGGCTGGAAGGTCACGAAGCTACTGCTGCCATCCGTCTCGATGGTCTCCCGCTGCAGGAACGCCTCCGCGTTGTCCGCGTAGTACTCGCACACCCACGCGCACTTCTGCGCCTCCGCGCGGCCGTCCCGGACCGGCTTGCCCATCTCCAGCGCCATGAGCGTCGCGTAGTCGTCCGCTCGCTCGCGGAGAAGCCGCGCGGCGTCCCGCACGACAGTCGCGCGTTCCCCGAAGGTCGTCTCGCGCCAACAGCCAAACGCTCTGTGTGCCGCCGCAAGGGCGCTATCGACCTCTTCAGGCGTCAGCTCGGCGTACTCGCGGATGAGTTCACCGGTTGCGGGGTTGAGGGCTTGCAGCGGCATGTCGGTGTCTCCTCAAAGATCGTACAGAGGACGCCCGAACTTGTTCGGGATCCCTTCGCCGGGAGCGCCCCGAACAAGTTCGGGCGTCCTCCGGCAGCGTCTCCGTCCTTGGGGGTGCTCGGGCGACAGTGTGAACAGGACTGGTTCCTGTCGCTCTGGCGGCCGGCCCGCGACGACCGGCCGCCAATAACTCGGCGCGCTGAGCGGAGAGCTACTTCCCCATGGCACGCAACGCTTCCAGGCTGCGCCGGCACACCTCGAAGCCGTGGCCGTCTCTGCCGCCTTCTTCGACAACAAACCACTCGGTGTTCTGGACAGTGTCGACCAGGCGGAAGATCTCCTCCCAGTCTGCGGCGCCCTCACCGATGACGCCGTCCTGCGGAGCGCCGTGGTCCTTGAGGTGCAGCGACCGCGCCCGGTTGGTGAACTTCCGCAGGTAGGCCACCGGGTCGCCGCCGCCGCCCATGCAGTTGCCGATGTCCATCTGCATGATCACGTCGTCGCCGGTGCTGCTGAACAGAATGTCCCAGGGCTCGCGCCCGGCGACCTTCTTGAAGTCGAACCCGTGCGCGTGGTAGCCGACGAACATGCCCTCCGGCTGCACCTTCTCGGCGGCGGCGTTCAAAATTCCGGCAAGCTCCATGATCGTGTCCACGGCAGACATGCGAGGCTTGTCCGCCGCGATGATCAGGAAGTTGTTGCCCAGCGCTCTGTTGAACTCGATGGTCCGCGCCAAGTTGTCGCCCATCAGCGCGCCGGTGGCGAGGTGGATGCCGCAACAGGTCAGCCCGTTGTCGTCGTACATGGCGCGGATATCCTGGCAGGCGTGTCCCATCCAGTCCAACGATTCGCCTCCATACCCCCACGGCTCGGCGCCGACGTAGCCGAGGTCGGCGACCGACTTGAGGGTGGCGGCGAGGTCGTTCTCGACATCGCCCCGGACAGAGTAGAGCTGCAGTGCAATCGGGATGTTGGTCATGGTTCCTGCTCCTTTGAGTATGCGCACCCAATCCGAGCCGCGACGGTGACGGAGCGGCCCGCGCGCCATGCTGACGGAGAGCACAACGCCTGAAGGGCCGCTCCGTCACCGTCGCGGCTCGGATTGGGTGAGAAGTTGATCATCAGGTTCCGGTCAGCAGCCTTGGACGCGGCAAGCATGCGCTCCGCCTCCTTGACCGTCAGCGCCATCGGCTTCTCGCTCAGCACGTGCAGCCCGGCTTTGAAGGCAGCAATGGTGAGCGGGGCGTGAAACTTGTTGGGTGTAGCGAGGCTGACCGCGTCGAGGTTGGCCTTGGCGAACATCGCCTTCACGTCCGTGTAGGTCTCGGGAACGCCCATCTCGTCTGCGGCGGCGCACAGCCGCTGTTCGTCAACGTCGCCTAGAGCGACCAGTTCAGCCTGGAGGTGGCTCTGGTACCCGAGGGCGTGCCCCTTGCCCATGCCAAGGCCAACTACGCCGAATCTGAGTTTCTTCATGTTGGGCTCCTATGAGAACGGGAGTCATGGGTCATGGGTCATGTGACGGGTACCACGCGTCGAGCCTCAAGACAGGTGCGCCACCCCATCGTCAGCTTCGCAGCGACAGACGTGGTGCTCTGGCCAAGGACGGGGAGGGATGATAGCCGATGCGGTGTGCGGACACCAGGCCGCGTGTGCGCCTGTTCTGTTCGCGATCGCAGGCTCACTGGCGGCGGAACTGCACCGACCACTGCTGCTGCTCGGTCTCAAACGCAAGTGGCACGGAGAGGACGGGAGCGCTGTATGCTGCGCCCGCCGCAGCCGGCGCGAAGCCAGGCGGCACGTAGATCAGCACTTTGCCGGTGATCCCCGGGGCGCGCCGAGCCGTTCCGCGCAGCGTCAGCGTGTCGTCCTCCCACTTCACTTCAGGCAGCTCGACGCCGCCTTGCGTCAGGTGCATGTCGGTCGAGAGGACAAAGGGTCTGGTCTCTTTCGGGGCGATCTGGAGCAACCGGGCAGACATCGCAGGCGCCGGCACCCGCACCGCCAATTCCAGTTCGCCCCCGGGCGTGACCTCGCCGAGAAGGCGCTCCCCGAAGAAGTCCCACACCACATACGGCTTGCCTGTCTCGAGGTTCAGCCGGCTGAGGGCCACCTCGATTCGTTCGGGCTGATCGGCGAGGTTGAACACACCGACGACGTGCCACTTGCCCCAGGCCGCCTCCACCGGGAGGTCCCAGACCTGCGGGTAGCCCAGGTGGGTAAACAGGTCCAGCGGCCGGGCCGGTTTGGCGTGTCCGGGGAGGCACTTGGGGATCAGCGCGAGCTTCTCCTCGCTCAACTCGGGCAGCCGGTCGCAGATCGTGACGGGGCCGCCGCCCAGCGCGCAGATGGCCATCCGCACCTGCGTCTCGTTCAGCGTGCCCTGGCCGACCTGCAGGTAGTCGGGGTCGCTCCAGTAGAACTTTCCGCTGACGTGATAGCGGCAGCAGAACTCGTTGACCCACGCGCTGAGCGACTCCCAGTCGCCGCGCGGGTTGCCCATGTCGCGGTGCGTCCAGGCGACGTCGCACGCGCCGGCGATGACGTTGAGCATACCGTTGCAGGAGTGGTAGGCCACGTCGGGCCCCATGCCTTTGCGCAGCAGGTCCATGCCGAGGCGATAGACGGGAACACCGTGCACCATGGCGTTGTTGTGGAGCACGGCAGTGCCACTCCCGATGTTGGTCTGGAAGTCGTTCTTGGCGTACCGGCAACCGTAGTCACGCAGGGCCTTGCCAGTGTCCTCGTAGAACCTGGCGCCCACGGGATGGGTAGGGTCGAGGCTGTAGGTCTTGCCGTGCGGCTCCCAGAACCAGTACTCAGCCGACACCACCGGGCTACCGTCTGCGTTGTGCATCAACGCCTCGGGGTGCTCGCTGAGGAACGGCGCGAACTCGGAGATGTTGGTGACAGACAGCCAAAGTCCCAGCTTGTAGCCGAGCTTCCCCAGTTCGCCGCTGAGCCACGGCAACCCGTGCGGGAAGCGCTCGTTGGGCACCCAGTTGCCGACGACCTCCTTGTACTGCCAACCGTGGTCGATCTGCACGTACTCCAGCCCCAGCGGCGCCCAGCGCTCCTTCATGATCCGGGCGTTCTGGAGCAGCAGGTCCTCGCTGATCTCGAGTCGGTACGAGTACCACGAGTTGTAGCCGCACGGGCGGAACTTGGGCGGCTGAAGGTCGTTGACCGCCATCACCGTATCCGCCCACTGCTCCAGCGCCGTGTGACCGTCCGGGTAGAAGCCGGCTGCCAACGTCGCTGCTTAGCTTCAGCGGCAGGCGAATCGTCGATACCCGGGACCTGAATGACGATGTTCTCGTTGAGTTCGACGACGAGGGTCGCGTCGTCAGCATGACGATTGAGCATGCCAAGCAACAGACTGATGTCGGGGAGTTCTCCCATCAACTGGCCGCGGCGGCATGAGCGCCCGTGCTCAAGCGCGGCTCAGCTCCCCACCACAAACTCCAGCGCCCTCACCGCATCCTCGTAGTTCGTGCTATGCCCACCCTCCGGTCGGTGAATGTGCAGCACCTTCCGCCCGAGCTTCGTGAGGATGTCCGCGAGGCGGAGGACACTGTCGGGCGGCACGCTCGTGTCCTTCCCGCCGGTGGTGACCGCGAGCGGCATGGTCAGGCGCTCGGGCCAGTATTCGGCGCTGCGGTTCTTGTACTCCAAGGGTAGGTCCGCCTTCTTCCCGCCAAAGGACTGCTCGATGGCATCCTGGAAGTTGGTGTACTCCAGCAGGTTCGCCGTGCCGTTCAGGCTGCACACGCCGTCGACCAGGTCGGGATGCATGGCGGCGAAGGTCAGCACTGCCGTGCCCCCCATGGAGCCGCCCACGAGGATCACCCTCCCGAGGCGGTGCCGCTTCTTCAGCTCCCCAATGAGCTGTACGGTGTCAGCGTCTGCCTTGGGCCCCATCCACGAGGTTGTCGCCCGGTAGTCCGGCGACACGAAGATCATCCCGTGCTTCGCCGCCACATCGCGCGCGGCGCGGCACTCGTCGCGGGCCTCGCGGACGAACTGCCAGCGGTCCGAGCCGTGGCCGTGGAAGGCAATCAGGACAGCGTGCTCTTTGGCGGCGTCGAACCCCTCGGGCAGCAGCTCAACGTAGTGTTCAGTCGAGCCGTCCGCCGCTGCCGTGAACGCAATGTCGTTGGGCGCACCAAGCGCGCCGGCAACGGCAAGCGCAGGCAGTGTCAACAACAGGAAGCAAGTCAAGGCAACGAGCATCGTCTGGTATTCAATCGGGGTGCCGTAGCACTCCGGGTCGGGCATCGCCAACCCGGAAGTCGGAGACGTATTCGACGAAGAGGCCGCCGGCCCTCCTGCCTGTGAGCCACCACCCCGCAGCCGCAGACCAAACGCGCGCTCCCCTCACCGCCGCGCCACTTCGTCTGGCCGTGTCGTGGCCCCGGCGGCTTCCGCAGATGGGGCGACCGTCTGCAGATGCCGGCGCCCCCATCGGCCACGGACACCGCTTGCCGGGCCTTCATAGTGGCCACAAGTTGCGTGGCGCCCTCGCTGCATGCGCGCAACCGCCAGCCTGAGGGCATGCACGCGGGAACCGCTCTTGAGCGGTTCCCGCGCACCAACGTCATCCACCTCGGGCTGGGCGTCACAGGCTTCCTCGACCGTCCCGGTCACCACCCCCTCGATCATCTTGTGGTTCGGCGGCCAGAGAAGCGAAGGTTGAGGGGCATCCAGCGACACCACTGGCGGCGTGGTGTCCTCCACCGTGATCGTCACCGTGTCGGTCGCGGTGGCGCCCAGAGGATCAGTTACGGTGAGGGTCGCAGTGTGCGCACCGAGGGTGTAGGTCGCTTCAGCAACCGCCTCAGTCGAGTCCACCTCGCCGTCGCTGTCGAAGTCCCAGGCAAAGCCAAGTTGGGCGTCGTCGCCATCTGGGTCGATGGACCGCGATGCGTCCAACAGCACGGGAGTGCCGGCCAGCAATGCCTGCTCAACCGTCGCGGTCTCCGCGTCGTTCGCCAACGCCACGGCCACTGGCGGCAGGTTGTACGCAGAGAACTCGGAGGTGTTTCCCTCGGCGTCAGTCGCCGTTGCCGTGACAGGCAACTCCGATACGTCAACCTCGACTGCGAAGTTCCCGTCGCCATCGGCGGTCACGCTTCTGAGCCACGTTTTCCCTTCGCCATATCCGGTCGCGTCCGGCGCAGCGGCGAAGAGCTCGACCGTCGAGTTGGGCGGGGCGGTGCCGGTCAGAGTCGCGGAGCCGCCATTCACCTCTACTGCGCCAAACTCGGGGAAGTTCAACAGGTCGTTGGGGCCTGTGTCGCTATCGTCGGCGTCGTTGAGCGTCACGCCGTCCCCTTCGAGGTCGATCCCGAGTCCGCCGTTGTCGTAGAGGGAGCACTTACTAATCGGGGCGTGACTGTCGTACCGCAGCCGAATGCCAGCCTGGGCATTGTCGTGGACCACGGCATTAGTGATGTTCGCCGTGGAGTCGCAGACCGAGATGCCAAGCCAACTGCTGTCGGCGACGTCGTTCCCAACGATGGTGGCCTGCGAGTTGCCCACTATGCACATGCCGGAGCCTTGCGAGCCGCTGATGGTGTTGTCCACGATCCTCGCCTCCGCCTGCCACAGGCCGATCCCACCGATGCCGCTCCCGCGGATCGTGTTACCGGTAACGGTGAATGAACCGTTACCAGCCCACACGCCGTCGTCCGCGTTGTCAACGATGATGTTCGACTTCACAGTGACCGTGCCACTGCCGGCTGAGACTCCGTTGGCGCCGTTGCCGTGGATGCTGTTTTCGGAGACTACGACGGTGGCGCCGGTGTGAGCACTCACGCCGTCTTTGGTGTTGTCGTGGACGTGGTTACCGGAAACGGTGGCGACAGTGTCGCCTCCGAGGTATGTGCCGTGCTTTCCGTTGCCATCGAGAGTGTTCCTACGGATGGTGACCGTCCCGCCCATGACTGCGACGCCGTCGCCGTCGTTGTCCGACAGGTCATTGTCGGCAATCGTGCGGCCCCCCCCGGGTGCACGTAGATGCCGTTGTTGCCGTTGCCTGACAGGTCGTTGTATTGGATGGTCGCATCGCGGTCTGGGTTCACCGAGGCGCCTCCACCGGGGTTACCGGTGGAGGTGTTATGCCCGCGAAGGTTAGGAACACACCGAAGTCCCGGTGCGACTTCGGTGTGTTCCTAACCTTCGCGGGTATAAGTCCAGTGAGGGGGAAGCCCAAGCTACCCCAAGTACGGGTAGCCCACGTCCAGCAATCCGCCTTCCTTCATCGCCGTCCAAAACCCGCTTGGAATCTCCGCCCGCACCGAGGCGACGTTCTGCTGCACGCGGTCGGGCTGGCTGGTGTTGAGGGCGACGCTGACGATGCCGGGCACGGAGAAGCCGAACTGCACGCACGCTTCTGCCGGGGCCACGCCGAACTGCCCGCACAGGGCCAGGAACTTGTCGCGCCACGCGAAGAGCAGCTTGTCTGCCTCGACGTCGGGGCTGACTTTGCGGTAGTCGAAGAACGCGCCGCCCGTGAGGAAGCCGGCGTGGAATACTGCGGAGTTGATCATCGCGACACCCTTGGCGTGCAGCTCGCCCATGAATGCCAGCAGCTCCGGCGGGTGGGTCATGACCGTGAGGCTGCATGCGAACATCACCCAATCAAGCTCCGTCGCTACAGCCAGTTCGCGGATCACCTGCCAGTCCTTGGCGCCGACGCCGATGCCTTTGACGCGGCCGCTTGCCTTCAGCTCGCGGAGGGCCTGATAGGCGCCGAGTACATCGTCGAAGCGCTTCTCCCGGTCGTCCGCAGACGCGGCAGCCAGCAGGTACTCGTCGGGGTCGTGGACGGAGGCAAGCTGCGGCTGGTAGTCGCCGCCCAGCAACGCGCAGCCCTGTTCGTAGCATTCCCGGATTCCGGCGTAGCTGATCTTCTGCTGGGCGTCGTGCTCCAGGTCTGCCCACACGCCCGGCTCGAAGGTTGGCTCCGCCGTCTGCAGCGGGGCGCGCACCCACGCCAGCTTGTTGCTGATCACCACGTCCGCAGGCGCGATGCCGAGTTCGCGCAGCCCTCTCCCGATGACCTCCAGCGCCAGCCCGGCACCGTACTTCCCCGCCGTGTCCGGCACCACCGGCGGCGCAACCCAGTCGAACCACTCCTGCATGATGCCCAGCTTGGTCTCCCAGGGCAGCGCCTGGTAGAGGTTGCCGAGGCAGCTCGTGCCAAAGACGATCGGCGGCATCTGCAGGCCGGTGTTGCCGAAGTCCGCTTTCGTCTCCAAGCGTTGCACGGCGGTACTCCCGGTGGTGGCGCGGTGCGCAAGTGGGGATGCAATGTTCGTGCCCCCCCCCCAAGCCGGTCCCGCAACCCGTCGTTGCAGTCGGACACCGGGGACACCGGGATCGTGCTCTCTCTCTCACCGGGAGCAAGCCGAAGCCACTGCGATGGGCCGGCACCGGCGGCGTGAGCGGCGTCGGTCCTGCTTCATCATCCCCGGATCCCTCGTGGATGAGTATGGGAAGGCAATCACGGCGCCTGAAGCTCCGCAACGATGACTCGCCTCCGAGTCGGGTTCCAGCGGAGGGCGGCGACGTCGCCGGGCTGGAAGTCGCGTGAGCCGACGACGAGGGGGCAGGACGCGGGCTTGCGGTCGGTGAGGCGCCCGCGCACGGTAGTGCGGCTGTCGAGGGGCATGAGCGGCGCGCCCTCGACGTGGAGTTGGGCCAGGCGGAAAGGCGTCGCCGGCTCGAAGGCGATCACCCGGCCGAGGGCCGAGCAGCGGCGGGCGTGGATCTTGGTGACCATTCCGCGGCGGATTGTGAGCGCCAGGTCGTCGCCGCCGAGGATCGCGTTGCCGGCGACTTCCTTTGCGACACCGTTCTCGTCGAGGGTGATCTTGCAGCCCTCGGCGACGGGAACGCGCCGGTCCATGAAGCCGCCCTCGTAGGGGTCGAAGACGACGGCGGCGCCGACGGGGCCGCGAGCCTCGCCGGCCTCCTCGCGGTCGGGAGCTGGAGGAACGTAGGGCGCGAAGGGGACGGGGTCGCGGCGGAGGGGGAAGGCGGTTTCGGCGCGATGGGCGACGAGGGCGCTCTCGGCGCGGAGACGGTCGGCGCGGTAGCTGCGATTGGTGGCGAGCAGCGTCTCCTCGGCCCACGGTACCTCAAGGCTTACCTCGAACACGGCGACCCAGCCGGGCAGGCCGAGGGGGTGGAACTCGAACTCAATGAGGGCCTCGGTCTGCCCGCGCACGACGCGGGTCAGATCGACGCGGCGACGCGCAGCCATGTTCGTAAAGCGGGCGACCTCGGTGAGAGACGCTGCGTCCGGCCCGACACGGATGGCGAGATAGGAGTCCTCCGAGACCTGCTGGAAGAGAAAGGCGCGGGCGTCGAGGTTCAGGCAGAGGCGGTCGAAGGTCGGTGCGCCGAGGAGGTCGCGGGCGGCCACGTGGAAACGGGCGAAGCTGGACTTGTTGACCTCGGTGCCGGCAAGGGCGTGGCGATCCCCAATGCCTTCGCGGCGGACGCCCTCGACCTCGAACGTCTTGCGCCAGGCGTCGGCTTGCTCGAAGTCCTGGTGGAAGACCGCGGGCCGCCAGGGCTCGGGCGGCAGAGACTGCCAGCCCTTGCTGACGGCCTCAACCGTCGCGCGGACGCCGTCGTCGCTCAGGTTGAAGAGCGCGACTTCGGCGCAGCCGGCGGCATAGGCGAGGTTCGCCACGCCCTCGGCGGTCGACGCGCTGCCCAACTCGCAGTTGATGTCGACGGGCACGCCGAGTTCGCGGTGCACGTCGAGCATGCTGAGCCCGTGGGAGGAGACTTCGCCCCACTCGCCACCCATGCGGACGTTGTGGAGCACGCCGACCTCCGTGGCCTGGACGGCGTTGTCGAAGCACCACCCGCGCATGAAGGTGTGGGTGTAGACGCGGTCGGTGAGGGGGCAGTCACCGAGGCCGCCGAGCAGGCCGGCCGCCATCTCGCGGTTGCACTGACGAAGGCTGTGGCGGAGGAAGTCCTTCTCCGCGTCGGCGAGGCCGTCGCGAGGATCGAGGGTGACGCCCTGCTCAAGGGCGGCGGCGACCACGGCGGGATTGAAGTCGGCCTGGAGGGTCGCAGACGTGCCTGGGTTGCCAGCGCCCCAGTAGGTGATCTCGTTGTCCAGCACAATCGTGCGCAGGGGGAAGGCGTCGCTCGGCGGCACGCCGTGGCGGGCCTCGAAGGCGTCCCACTCGGCACGCACGAGCTGGCCGAACGTGCGGAAGCAGCGGGCCTTGAACGCGTTCAGGCGCGCGTTGCGCGTGGTGAGCCAGGGAACGCTGCTCCAGTGGTTGGGGATGGACAGACCGAATTGGCCCGTCGCGGGATCGAAGGTGACCTGCTGGTACTCGGGGTCGCACCAACGCCCGCCGGCGCCGTCGAAGCCGAAGGGGGTCCCGGCCCACCAAGTGTTGAGGTGAAGCGCGACGGCCACGCCCGCCTCGGCGGCGGCGCTGAGGGTACCGGCGAGGCGTTGCTGGATGACCTCGGGCGGCCACTGGGCGATGGCGAAGGTGGCGTTCACCACCAGGGGCGTGAGCTCGTCCGACGCTGGCACCAGCGCCTTGATCTCGCGGAGGCGCGCGGGGGTGAACTCACCGACCGTCGGCCCAAGGCGCATCGGCTGCATCAGCCCAGCTTCACGCGCGTAGGACTCGAGGTCCTCGTACAGGCACGCCTCGGAGAGGCAGAGCGGATGGTCGGCGAGGTTGCGGAGGCCGATGTCGAGGGGCTTGGTGGAATCAGACAGGTCGATGAACGCCGAGCTGAAGCCGGCCTCATCGTACTGGCGGCAGCGGAAGGCGACGTCCCTGCCGTCGGCGGAGACGACGTAGGCCGGGAACTGACCGTGCGCGGTGCGGAACTCGCGAAGCTCAAGCGTCAGCAGATGGCCGGTCTCGGGTGTGACGGTGAACGATAGCGACGCGCCGGGCGCAAGCTGAACGCCGCGCGTCGGGAACTGGCGGTCACCGAAGCGCCAGGTGAACTCGACGGGCGACCCGCCGGTGATAGTAACGTGATCGACGAGACCCGCCGCGTGGGCGACGGTCGCCAGGGCAAGCAAGGCAAGCATGGGTTGGCGCAGCCTCTCTACCGGGTTGACGGTGTCGGCTCGACGGTGAGAAGATCGCTTTCAAGACGACGGCAGGAGGATAGCGTCGAGTGGCTGTGGGTGCAAGGGATTGGGGTCTCCCCTGTCCGGCTTGTCCGGCAAACACGGGACCTCAAACCAGCTTCCTTTGCGGCCGAGGGTCCTTGCGGTGCCCTCCCTCGCGTCGTATGATCTGTCCGTCGCACTGAACGGTGTGCAAGGAGCCAACGCTCACACGACAGAATCGACTCCAGCGTGCGGTCCCCCGGCTGAGTGGATCACAGCCGCACCTCTACGCCGCCGGGCGCCCGTCGTTGACTCCACCCGATGGTCCGCCAACCCATGTGGATACTTCCTCTATTGCTGGCTTACTCGTCCGTTGTTGCGGCGGAGCCTCCGCCGCAAGTCCTGCAGTACCTTCACTACCTCGTCGCCTACGCGCCGTACGCCGAAACGATCTGGCACGGAGCCGCTGACGGCGGATACTGGGGCGACGGGCTTGCCGGCGGCAACGGCGGCATTCGCGGGACGAGCAACCTCACCCTCGCGTTCGCGATGCTGGTCTACGCGGAGGACCAAGGCTGGTTGTCGGACGCGCAGCGGGAACGGCTCGCGGAAGCGGGGCTGGGCCGAGTGGAGCGGCTGGACCGCGTGCGCGGCGCGTGGCGCTACCTCGCGCGGTGCCACGTCACCGGCGGCGGCTTCTCCGCCACGGACAAGAAGAAGTGGGGCCGCTCGTGGCAGTCGTCCTTGTGGGTCGGCGCGTCGGGGCTGGCCGCGCTTCTGGTTTGGAGCGACTTGGACGGCGACGTTCGCACGCTCGTCGAGCGGGTAGTCGTCGACGAGGCGGACCAGAAGATCGAGGCGAAGCCGCGCGACGCGACGCCCGGCAACACCGCCGCCGAAGAGAACGGCTGGGACACCCATGCGCCGGCGATTGCCGTTGCGCTCTTCCCGACCCACCCCAATGCGCTGAAGTGGCTGCGGACAGCGCAGGTGTTGGCCGCGAACACCTACTCCGTTCGCGCCGACCACACGTCGGACGCACTGCTTGGCGACGAGCGCGTGCGGGACGTGGTCACGACGGCGAACCTGTTCGACGACTTCACGCTGGACAACCATGGCTTCTTCCACCCGTCTTACCTCAAGGTGTCGGGACAGGAGATCGGCGAGGCGTGGGCGATGACGGCGCTGGGGGATCGGCTGCATGGCACTTCGTTCGCCCAGCAGCTCAAGCCCTACGCGCTTCACCATGTCGCGGACACGTGGCAGGTGCTCCGGCGACTGCTTCTTCCCGAAGGCGAGTTCGCCTTCCCCAGCGGCTCTGACTGGGCGATCCATCTGCCCACCGCCCAGAGCTACTTCGCCTTCATCGCTACAGCGCTGCACGACCCCGTGGCTGCGTTGGCCGAGCGGCGGGGGTTCACGGCTGCCCGCTGGGGCGAGCGCGCTTCTCCGGCAGGGCGGTTCCTTGGCGCTTCCAACTTCGAGTGGTGGTGGGAGCCGATTGCGCTCAAGCGGTTCTGCACGGCGATGCTGCACTTCGCGCTGTGCGCCGATCCCCCTGCGCCTGCCCCTGAAGGCGGTCTGGCAAACTACACCGAGACGTTCGCCTCCGAGCCGACACAGATCCTCCTTCACCGCACGCCGCGCTACTTCGCGTCGGTGTCGCGACGCGGCCGCCCGACCGGGTTGGTGATCCCGCTGGGTGAGGCGCACCTCGATCACCCGTACGTCACCACGCCGCGTGTTGGCGGTCTCCTGCCACCCGGCGCGATCGAGAGCTGCTCCCGCTACGACCACGAGTTCGGCACGGCGCTCCTCATGCGCTGCGCCAACGGTACCAGTTCCGCGATGGTTGCCCTGCGCAACGTGGTCCTGTGGGTCACCAACGAGGCGCTCGGTCCCCTCGGCGTCCAGAACGACAACGTGGTGCCGGGCACCGGCCGGACAGTTCGTTGGGAGTCCGGATCGAGACACGTTCCGCCGTTGACGCCCATGGAGCCGTTCGCCACGGGCTGTCCGTGGCTCAACATCGACGATCAACTCGGGCTGATCTCGGAGGCGGGGTTCCGTTATGTGCCGGCTGGCAAGTACACGCGACGCTCGGCTGCGGAGGATCTCGTTGGGCCCCTCGGTGGAGAGCGGGGAACATGCCTGCTGGTCGCGCCGCGCTACTCGGCGGCCGAAACCAAGCAGCTTGCAGACGCATTCTCGGTCGCGCGCGAAGGGCGCCGGCACGTGGTCACGTGCCAGGACGGCATCGGTGGCCCGACGGTCCGGATCACTCTCGACCTCGGGCGCGGCAGCCGGTTCGTTGCGCCGGTGGACCTCGCTGTCGCGGGGTCCGTCGCGGAGCACTTCCCTGTGGACGGCATGACCGATGGCGATCCGTCGACGTATGGCGTCCTGCGGAACCAGCAAGGCAACGGTCCGACGCCCGACGCGCCGATCGTCCTCGAGTTCGCCCTACCGGAGACTGCCGGCCTGCCGAGCGCGGTACGGATTGTCCCCCGCCCGCTCTACGGCCCACGGGAAGTGGCACTTGAGGTCCGCCGAGCCGGCGTGTGGGAAGAAGTCGCCGGCGCCCGGCTGTCCTCGGACCTGGCGGACATTCCGCTGCCGGCTGGTGGACCCGTCGAGCGCTACCGGCTCGTCATCACCAGCGGCTGGGACCGAGGTGGCGAACTGGCTGAGGCGCCGCGAAACACGCAGCTCGCCGAACTGAGCTTCATCCTGCGCGACGCAGCCGAGGCTGCCGAGAGCGGGCCGCCGACGCCTTTCGAGATCCGTGTGCTTGCTGTGGGGCAGCCGCGACCCAACGAGCGGTGACCGCGGGTTGGTCCCGAGGAACCCGCGCGCTTCGCTGTCGCCCTGAATCCGTTGGGGCGCTGTCTCCGGCATCGGCCCCCAACGAATTCAGGGCGGCAACGAATGGAGCGAACGGCTATCGCCTGCCGTTCGCCCTCTGTCGCGCCTCACTCCCCCTCGAAGGACGGCTCCAACAACAGTAGCTCCACCGTCACCGACTCCCTGCTAAACTTCTCGATGTTGAACGCTCCCGCCGTTGCGTCCGCCGGGCACTCGAAGCTCGTCTCCAGTCGCTGCCACTCACCCAGCCGACCTGGATCATACCGCGGGGTGTGGATGTTGGTGATCCAGCCGTCCTCGCCGGTGACCGTGACTGCCACCCACGGGGGCCGCTCCTTCGGGTCCAGCGCCGTTAGCTTCACCCACGCGCCGAACCGGTAGCGCTTCCCCGGCGCAAGCGGCAACCGCGACGCGCTGCCGCCGATCAGCCATTCGTCTTCGTTGGTTCCGCAGAAACGCGCGGCCCGCTTGCCTCCGCGGGCGTTGTCGACAGCGGTCAAGGCGATGCCCTTCGTGCCCGTCCACCCGAGCGTGCCGGCGTGGAAGTCGGCGTTGAGGAGACCTGCGGACTTCGTTGGTTCCCACTGGTACGGCATCACAATGGGCTTGCCCAGGGACAGACCCGGGAAGCGTGTCGCGTCGCCGTCCAACCGGTAGGAGCAGCCGGGCATCTCCAAGGCAGGCGTTGCCCCGAAGTTTGCCGTGACGGTCAAGCCATTCGCCCACACGGTCCGCTGAACGCAGCAATCGCCAGTCAGGAAGACGTGGTCGGTCATCTCCACGCCGAACACCGCCCGCGTCACCGGCGATACGCGGGCGTAACTGTCACGAAACGCTTCCGGATTCTCCAGGAAGAGCGCTTCGCCCTCGCCTTGCAGCATCCACAGCGGCATGGTCCCGTAGAGAATCTGGAAGAGGTCCTTCCGCCACCAGTTCTCTGGCACGCGCAACTGGGCGTCGCCCCACCACCACGTCACCTGCGAGGCGTCGTGGTGCACCAACTCCCAAAGGGGCACGCGTCGACCGGGGCCGTGGTCGAACGCCATGTACTTGTCGTCTACGGTCAACGGCCCCGACAGGTTGCTGAGGTTCCTCGGCGCCGCGTTCCAGCACGCCGTACTCATGAGCCCCTCGAAGTAGCTGGCGTAGCGCAGCGCCCAGTCGCGGCCGCCTTCCGACCCGCTCACCAGACCGTGTTTGTACAGGAACTCGAACTGCGCCAGCTTGACTGCACGGTCTTGCGTCCGCGTGGCGGGGTGATCGGCGCTGTAGCACTCGTACAGCCCGCACGACGTGGCACAGTCGATGAACCACGCGTCCTGCCCACCGGCGCCCTGGTCCACCGGCACGCGCGCTCGCAGTGCCCGCAAGCCCTCCAGCGGACAGACGACATAGCTGAGGTGCGCTTTGCCCTGATCGTGGACCGTGTACCAGCCCTTCTGCAGCGAGCCGTCCCAGGCGCGGATCACCGGCTCGGGGAAGTGGTACTGCTTGTACCGGTCCCAGTTGTCCCACGGATGCCCGCTCTCGTGGAGGTCCGTGTAGATGTCGTAGTGCCCTGCCAGGTAGCCCAGGTCCTCCACCGCCTTGACGACCTCTCTCGGCGGGTGGTCTCCCACCGAACTGAGGTGGAACAGGCACCGGTCCACGCCCAGTGATTTCAGTAGCTCCGCCAACCGGACCGGGCTCTCGCCGCTCCGCGTGTACCAGACATCCACCGCCCCCGCCAGCTTCGCAACGGCCGGCACGTCCTTCGCCTTCTCTGTCAATGTACGCACGGTTCCTTGTGACCGAGCGTATTCCCGATACCGCTTGCACATCGCCACATACCCGCCGCTGTCAAAGAACACGTACCGCAGCCGCCGCTGGTACCCGAACTTCCCCGTCTGCGGTAGCCATTCCGGCACACCCACCGGCAGCTTCTCGCCGTCGACCGTCACCACCCGCTTGGCAAACCGCGCGTCATCCGGTGTCTCCAGAATCATCAAGTAGCCCGCACCCGTCTTCAGGTCCGTCACCCCAAGCCACGGCATGGAGATCATGGAGTCGAAGCCAACCTCGGGGAATGGGTCGTTACGGACGCGGAGAAGCAGACCCTCTTGCTGGGGGATCACCCAGGCGGCGTCCGGCGTGGTGGCGAGAAGCGGGTCCGGGAAGGTGAACGGCTTCGCCGTTGCGTCGGGAGGACCGTCGAGCGTGACGAGCAGTTCCGGCGCGTCGGGTCCGAGGGTGAAGGTGGCGGTTCCAGTGACGCCGGGGCCGGCGAGCTCAGGTAGCGTGCGGGCGAGACGGCGACCGTCACCTGTCTGCACCGCAGCAGTGCCCCGGTCAGCGGCTGACGACCCGCGCCACGTGTGCCCCGACCGCTTGTCGGTCACGGACCACGAGGCGGTCTGGGAGTCGACCGCGACCTCGAGTTGTGCGTTACCGAGTGCCGCCCCCTCGCCAGCGACCTGGCACACCACCAGTGCAGCCAGTACTGCGGTCAGTCGGGCACCATGGATCGCGCGTTTAGCCATTGTCACGCCTGCTGGTCCTCCCAACTCCTTGTCGAGATCGGCGAGGTCTACGCGGAACGAGTCCCTGCCGAGCCGAGCCAGCGCCAGCGGGAAGTCGGTGCGGTCCAGTCCCGCAACGCGCGCGGCCATCTCCTGAGAGAGCTTGCCCTGCTCATACCACGCGGCTACCGCCGCGAGACGCATCTCTGAGGCAAGCGCCTCGCGACGAGGTCATATGCGGCATCGCGCAACGGCGGCGGAACCAATCGCGCCAACGCCACCAGTCTCCACCAGCCACCAAGATACGCCGCCACCCGCAGCGCCGCTTCCGAACGAACGAAGACTTGCTCCGGCTTGCCGCTTTGCTCCGGCTCGAACCACACGACAGAATCAACAGTGCGAAGTGCCGGATGGCGGCGCGCGACGGCGGCGCCGAACTGGCTCTGCAGCGCAGCGAACTGCAGCGTGTGCCGGCGCTCGTGGCGCAAGACAAGCTGCACGGCAGCGCTGCAGAAGCCGCACTCACCGTCGTAGAGGAGAACTGCCTTGGCCGAGTCCATCAGCAACCAGTCTACTCCACCCGACGCCCCATGAGTGCCGGAGCCAGGCGGACAGGCGAATCGGTTGTAGGCGCTTCCGCCCATGAAGCTGGCGGTCAATTACTCGGTCGAGGCGCAGCGGCTGGTCGATCGAGGCGAGATCGACTTCGACCTGTACAAGTGTCCCGACTGGCCGGACCTCGTCACTGCGGCTCGTGCGCAGCGGCCGTGCTACGTCCATTGGCCGCTGCGGGCCGGCACTCGGGAAGCGGCCGAGGTGGACTGGGAGTCGCTCTTCGGTCTGCGCGCGTTGACCGGCACGCCCTTCGTCAACATACACCTCTCACCGCGAGCGACAGACTTCGAGGGGATGTCCGTCGACACGGAGGATGCGGAGCACCGCACGACCGTTCTGAAGGCGATGGTCAGGGATGTCGAGACAGTCGCAGACAGAGTCGGTAGCGAGAACGTGATCCTTGAGAACGCCCCCTGGGACCCCACCCCGCCGTGGCACATTCCGCGGCCGGCCCTGCTGCCAGAGGTGATCTGCGAGGTCGTGGCGCGTACTGGGTGCGGGTTCCTGCTGGACCTCGCGCACGCAGCCATTGCGGCACTCCGCCTCGGCGTCGAGCCCAAGGACTACCTCCGCGCGCTGCCGCTCGACAGAATCCAGGAGATGCACGTCACCGGGCTCGCGCCTCACTGGAAGGGCTGGACCGATCACCGCCCGCTGCGCGAGGAGGACTGGACGCTTCTCCACTGGGCGCTCGACCGCACCCGCCTGGGCGACTGGGCGGAACCCCGGGTGGTGGCATTCGAGTACGGCGGCGTCGGCCCCGCGTATGCGCAGCATAGCGCGGAGACCGTGCTGACCGACCAAGTTCCTTGGTTGCTTGAATGTGTACACGCCGCAGCGGCGAACTGACCTAGACAGTGCACGGCCCGCCTCTCGACCGCCCCCGATCATACGCACTGCCCTTCTCCGCGCCTCTGCCCCTTGGCGTCTTTGCGCTTAACGCCCTTCCCAAAGGAGCCTGCAAATGGACCCAATCCAAGCCGGCCGTAACTTCCTCAAGTCTGGCCCGTGGGCAGACCTCCGCACCCTCGACCGCGACCAGGCGAGGGGCGTCCCGCCTCCGCCGGTGCAGCAAGAGTGCCCGGACGGCGCCGAGCTGATCGACCTCGTGCCGCCCGAGCAGCTCAGCCTCGGCACAGCGCCCCTCCGCCAGGTGATCAACCAGCGCCGCAGCCGACGGTCGTACACCGACGAGTCCCTGACGCTGGAGGAGCTGTCCTTCTTGCTCTCGACCACTCAAGGCGTGCAGGAGGTCGTCCGCGGTGGCGCGGGCACGCTGCGCACGGCACCCTCCGGCGGGGCGCGCCATTCGCTGGAGACATATGTAGTGGTGAACCGAGTTGACGGACTGAAGCCGGGGCTCTGGCGGTACCAGCCGCTTGACCACCAGCTCTGCCTGCTGCGCGAAGACGCCTCCCTGCCGGGCCAGCTTGCCGAAGCGTGCTGCGGGCAGAAGTTCGTCGGCGAGGGTGCCGTCGTCTTCGCCTGGACGAGTGTTCCGTACCGCATGGAGTGGCGCTACAGCGTGCTGTCGCATAAGGTCATCGCAATCGACGCCGGACACGTCTGTCAGAACCTGTACCTGGCCGCCGAGTCTATCGGCGCCGGGACGTGTGGGATCGGCGCGTACTTCCAGGAGCAAGTCGACGCACTGCTTGGCGTCGATGGCAAGGACGAGCTGACGGTGTACCTGGCACCCGTCGGCAAGCTCGCGCGAACAGCGGCGGGAGGCTGACGGGTGCCTGAGCAGCGGCACGCCGCCCGCGCCCACCTCGTGCCATTCGCAGTGTGGATGGCGCTACTGTTCCTGCTGCCGATTCTCGAGGTTCCCTCCGGCTTGGGCTACGCGGTTCGCACCGCGGTGTGCCTGCTGCTCCTGGTTGGGCTGCGCCCTTGGCGCTGGTACGAGGCATTCCGGCTCAGGCACGCGTGGCTTGCGCTGGCGGTGGGCGTGGCGGTCTGCGCAGTCTGGGTGCTGCCGGAGAGTCCTTGGATCGGGGGCGGGGGGGGCGTCCAGCGTCTCTACCTGAAGTACTGCGTCTTGCCGTTCGGCAAGCTGCCCGAGCCGGTGCTGTTCCCGCCCTGCGCGCCGGAGAACTGCGGCTGGCTGCTCACGGTGACCCGCCTCGTCGGCTCTGCATTCGTGATCGCCGCCATCGAGGAGTTCTTCTGGCGCGGGTTCCTCTACCGCTGGCTGCTGCGACAGGACTTCCTGTCGGTGGGGTTGGGTGTGTTCGGTGCGCGCGCCTTCGTGCTCACTGCCGTCTTGTTCGGCTTCGAGCACAACCGCTGGCTCGCCGGCATCCTCGCCGGGCTGGCCTACGGCTGGCTGGCCGTGCGCACCCGCGACCTGTGGGCAGCCGCGCTGGCGCACGTGGTGACGAATCTGCTGTTGGGCGTCTACGTGCTGACGACGGGGCAGTATGGGTTCTGGTAGTCAGCCCGAGGGGCAGCGGGGCCACTGGCCGTTGGCCTTCAGGTACTCAAGCTGCTTCGCCACCAGCTCGATGACTTCGCTCGCGCATGGATAGCCCAGCCGCAGCGCGACTTGCTCCGCCAAGCAGGCAAGGGAGACCTCGCTGCTCGCCTCCAGCGCCTCCACAACTTCCCGCCGGATGGCGAGCACTCCCGCGCCTGCCTGCTTGCCGGCCTCGACCCCGGGCTGGTTGTAGGCGTTGAGGTCAACGAGTTCCGCGTAGTAGCCGACCGCGCGCTCGAAAAGTGCGACCAAGACCCCGACGTTGCGGGCATCGACTCGGGGGATGGTGACCGTCAGCGACTCGCGCCCATTGTCGGTCAGCGCCTTGCGTGTTCCCTGCAGGAAGGCGTGGAGGAAGTCGCCGGGCGAGAGAGCATTCCCCTCGCCGTCGGGCACCGTGCCCACCTCTGCGCCGTGCTCAAGCACCTCGATGAAGGTCACGAAGAAGTCGTTGCGGCCGTCGCGCAACTGCTGGACGAAGGCGTGCTGGTCGGTGGAGCCTTTGTTGCCGTAGACGGCGAGACCTTCCTTGACCCGTTTGCCTTTGCGGTCAAGCGCCTTGCCCAGCGACTCCATGACGAGCTGCTGAAGGTAGCGGCCGAACAATTCCAGGAGGTCCTTGTAGGGAAGCACTACCATGCTGCACTTGCCGCGTTCGTGGACGGCGTAGTACCACATCAGGGCGAGCAACGCGGCCGGGTTCTCCGCGGTCAACTCGCAGCGGGTCACTTCGTCACACGCCGCCATGCCGTCGAGCAGCGCCTCCGTGTCGATGTCCTCCAGAGCGGCGGGCAACAGCCCAACGGCGCTGCCCAAACTGGTGCGGCCGCCGACCCAATCCCACATCGGGAAGCGCCGAAGCCACGGCTCGGCTTCCTTGTCGAGGGTCGACCCTTCGCCGGTGATGGCGACTGCGTGCTTGGCGAAGTCCAGCCCGGCTGCCGCGTACGCCTGCTCCGTGACCGTCTTCCCGTTCGCTGTCTCAGGCGTGTCGCCCGACTTGGAGATGACGATCACCAGCGTCTCGCCCAGCTTCCCGGCCAAGGTGCGCAACACCCGTGACATGCCGTCGGGGTCGGTGTTGTCCATGAAGTGCATCGCCACTCCGGATGTCCCCGTGTCGCCCAGCGCCTGGGAGACGAACTGCGGCCCGAGGGCCGAGCCGCCGATCCCGACCACCAGCGCGTGGGCGAACGGCTTCCCCGAGGGCGCCGTGATTTCGCCGGCCCGCACCTTGGCAGCGAACGCCTCGACTTCTCGCCGCGCTTTGACGATCTTCTCCGGAATGTCCGGTTCGTCAGCGGGACGTGGAGCCAGTTGCGGAGCGCGCAGCCAGTAGTGACCGACCCGACGCTTCTCGTCCGGATTAGCGAGGGCGCCAGCCTCCAGCTCGCGCATTGCCTGATATGCCTGCTGCACCGGCAGCTCCATCTCCGGCAGGAACTGGTCATCGAAGAGCATCCGGCTGACGTCCAGGGCCAGCTTGGGGGTCTCGCACTCGCAGAGGTGCCGTTGGTAGCGTTCCCACAGTTGTGCGGCGGTCATGCGAATCTCCTTCGGAACGGGAACTCGGCGGGGTGCGCAACGCCAGCGCCAGCGCCCGCCGGACCACCACCAGTGTACCTCGGCCGCCTTACGCCAGAAAGGCGAGTGGTCCCCTGCCCCTTGCCGACGCCACGCCATTCCGGTACACTCCCCGGCGCGGCAAACACAGACGGAAGCAACGCGTTCAAGGAGAGCAGAGATGGCAGACCAGACCCAGTCCCAGAAGGAATACTTGGCCAACGCCGAAGCCACCCGCGCCGAGCGGATGCAGTGGTGGCATGAGGCGCGGTTCGGCATGTTCATCCATTGGGGGTTGTACGCTCAACTCGGGCGACACGAGTGGGTGATGAACCGGGAGCGAATCCCGGTGAAGGAATACGAGCAGCTCGCGGCAACCTGGAAGCCCAAGCCGCGGCCCGCTCGGGAGTGGGCGGCGCTGGCGAAGGCGGCCGGCATGAAGTACATGGTGATGACCACCAAGCACCACGAAGGCTTCCTGCTGTGGGACTCCCAGATGTCGGACTACAACGCCGCCAAGTGCGGTCCCGGTCGGGATCTGGTCCGCGAGTACGTCGAGGCGGCGCGCGAGTTCGGACTGCGGGTCGGGTTCTACTACTCGCTGATGGACTGGCACCACCGCGATGGCGCCCGCTGCGCCTACGATGAGAAGGCGCGCCGGCGGTTTCTCGACTACACCCAGGGGTGTGTGCGCGAGCTGATGTCCAACTACGGGAAGATCGACATCCTCTGGTACGACGTGTCGTGGCCGCTCAGCTCACCCGAGGCGTGGGAAAGCTACGAAATGAACGCGAGGGCGCGGGAGCTGCAGCCGGAACTGATCATCAACAACCGCTCCCAACTCCCCGAAGACCTCGGCACCCCCGAAGAGCACATCCGCGCCGAGGAAGCCGGCCGCGCCTGGGAAGCCTGCATGACCTTCAACGGGTCCTGGGGCTGGCAGCCCACCCCGCCGGAAGACTGGCACTCAGAGCGCAAGGTGCTCGACATGCTGCGCCAGTGCGCCGCCGGCGGCGGCAACCTGCTGTTGAACATCGGTCCGCTGCCCGACGGCTCCGTCCCCGAGATCGCCACAGAGCGCCTGACCGCCGTCGGCAAGTGGCTGAAGAAGTACGGCAACGTTGTCTATGGTCCGGTCGATCGCGTCGAGGGGCTGGAGTGGCTCCCGACCGGCACGTGGACCCGCAAGGGCAACACGCTCTACTTCTGGTGCACCCGCTGGCCCGGCAAAGAGTTGGCGATCGGCGGGCTCACCGAGAAGCTCAAGAGCGCCCGCGTGCTGCCCAACGGCAAGCCGCTGGCGTTCACGCAGAAGAAGGACCGGCTGGTGATCAGCGGCCTCCCAGCAAGCTGCCCGGACAAAGTCGCCGGCGTGGCACTGATCGAGATGGAGTTCCGGAAGGTCCCGCAGCAGAAGCTCGGAGCGGGATGCGTGCTGCTGCCGTGAGGGCGGAAGCAACCGGAGTTGGCACTGCCGCCGACAAAGACCGACAGGGCATCCCTCTTCGTGGCGGCGGCTGACCCGCTGCCCTGTTCCGCGTTGCTCGTCACGGGTGTGGAGAGCAGCGACGCTCTCACCAGGCTCTTCCACCAGGCCAACGCCGACCCGCGCATGGGCGCGCTCTGCACCAGGTACCTCAACGGCTGGAAGGACGCCGGCGGCGGGCTGTTCTGCAACTTCCCCAGCGTCGGGAGATGGTCGGAGTGGGGCAGTTGGGGGCTGCCTCAGTTCAGCGATGGGGACGAGGGCAAGGGAGTCTGGGCCTCCGGGCCCCGAGCAGGTCGTCCGATCGCCGGCGGCCCGACCGCGATGGCATGCCGGTCGGGCACCCCCGGTCGGGTCGATCCGAAGTGCCTGCAGGTGCGGGGATGTTGTACACTTGCATCAACAGCGTCCGCCTCAATGAACCGACTCTACCTGGACTACAACTGCTTTCAGCGCAGCTTCGACGACCTGAGCCAAACCAGGATCCTGATGGAGTCGCTGGCTTGCCAGGACCTGTTCGCCCGCGCCGACCGCGGCGATGTGGAGCTTGTGTGGTCGTTCATGCACGCCGACGAAACCGCTCTGTGTCCATTCGTGCACCGACGAGTCGAGGCGTTGCGCCTTGCCGATGTGTGCCGGGTACGGGTCGGCCCCGACGACGAGGCAGTCGAACGAGCGAAGCAGCTACAGGACGATGCCGGGCTCTCGCCAAAGGACGCACTGCATCTGGCATGTGCCGTGGTGGCGGGAGCCACTGCGTTCCTCACGTGCGATGACAGGCTGGTCCGCCAAGCGCAACGAGCGCCGGCTGACCTCGAGGCCATGAACCCACTTGACTACTGGCGACGGGAGTACACATGATGGCAGAGACCCTCGTGCCCACCGATACGGAACTGGCGATCACCGGTATCGAGCTTCTGAACCGGGGACTCGGTGCGACTGCTGCTCTCCGATTCCTTTCCCTGCTGCACCGCAACCCCACTGACTATGTGACTGTCTCGCGCCGCCTGTACGAGGGGCAGTCCATCGACGAGATTGTGGCACGAGCACGGGCGCAGTGGTCAGAGCAGGCGCGCGAGGGCTGAGTGCCCGTCTGGGGCCGCAAGCAAGACACGCCCTCTCTCCCACAGCCGTTGTACCGCCCGGCAACGCGATGGCTGCCGTTCCGCGATGGGGGCTTCCGCTCCCTTCCGAAGGCCGAAGGCAGTCTGCCCGGGTCATGGCACCCCGTTTGCCGGCGCGTGCCCCACGGCCCACCGGTACACATGCCGCTCGTGCCCTCCGAACCGGTCAGTCCACTGCCCGTCGGCCGCCTGCACCTCTCGCCCCTCGAACATGACCTCGGCCGCGCCCTTGGCGCCGGGCAGGGAAAGCCGCACCTCGACTCCCGCGCTCGTTGTGTTGACGGCGGCAACGAGGACTTCGCCCTCATGCGAGTACGCCTTGCACATGACGTTTGGTGCGCTGCATGCGACCTCGGGCGCCGGGTCGAGACTGCCGAGCGCCGGCGCCAGCGCGTCCACCTCGACGAGCAGGGCGCGCATCTCGTCGAAGCACGCCTTGGTCCGCGGGACCTGGGCGAAATAGTAGAGGCCGCGCGCACCGGCCATCAGCGAGCCGTAGACCATGCAGGATAGCTCCCGCGGCGTCGGCTCGCGGTCCATCCAGTAGGCGTAGCCCGTGCCCTGGAGCCACATCCAGACGGGCTTCTTCTCCTTCTCCGCCCCGATCTTCATCTGCGCCACTGCGTTGATGGCAGCCAGCGGGGAGCTGTGCGGAATCGGGTAGACATCCGTCGAGTAGAGGTCGCCCAGATGGTCGGTGAGTTTGTCGGGCAAGTAGTTGATGAGCGCCGGGCGCGACGGATCGAGCTCCTTGGCCAGCTTCAGTCGCGCGTTGGCTTCGGCAAAGCGCTCGCCGCTCGGCTCGTCGTACACGTACCAGCAGAGCAGCGCTGGATGCTCCTTCAACGTCGCGACATGCTCCCGGAACTGCTCGAGGGGGATGCGGCCGTCCAACCACGGAATGAGCCGCAGACCGACTTGCGCGCACCGGTCGAAGTAGCCCTTGAGTTCCTCTGT
>Ga0210036_1000205_pt1 | contig 72581 bp, 68 predicted proteins | sample CryGeymeta201515_FD_185469 | JGI IMG/M metagenome (GOLD analysis project Ga0210036, IMG submission 185469) | Groundwater microbial communities from Crystal Geyser aquifers in Utah, USA - Crystal Geyser metaG 2015-15 (SPAdes) (version 2) | ecosystem: Environmental > Aquatic > Deep subsurface >... | reverse complement strand
TAAAATTAGATTTTATTTGATTAATTAACTTCTCAATGTGTTGTTTTTCTTGTTTATTTTCAGGATGATGATAAGTTTTAACTGCTTGTTTATAATCATCAATAGTTAGCTTATTTTTCTTCAAAGCCGAAGTTAAATCTGCCGATAAATCAAAGCGACTAATCAAAGAATTTCCACACTTTATATTAATATCAATATTCGGTAAAGTTTCTAATTTTCCGTTAAAAGTCCCCATATTTGGGGATTTAGGGGCGTGAATTAATCGCCCCCCGGCCCCCAATTCTGGGGGTGTAATAGAGTGATTAAAAGTCCCCAATGTTGGGGATTTAGGGGCGTAAATTGATTGCCCTCCTTCCCCCAATTCTGGGGGTGTAATAGAGTGATTAAAAGTCTCTAAAGTTGGGGATTTAGTAGCTTGATTTCGCCCCCCTTCCCCCAATTCTGGGGGTTTATTAGATGTTATATAATAAGCATTTTTTAACAACTCAATCCATAAACGAAGACGACAAATTTTGACAGAATTTATATTAATATCTACCCCAAATAAACAGTTTTCAATGATAGTTTGTTTTTCATGAAATAAAGTTTCTTGGATACGTTGACTTTCTTGATTACGAGGATTATAAACAAATAATTCGTTATCTTCATCACTGATAATTAACTCGTCATTTTCAACGGTAATAGTATAATTTTTTAATCGTTTTCCTTGCTTATCTTCTAAAATTTCTAAGTAACTTTTTAACGCAATAATCTCATTTAAAGCTGATACTAAAAAATGACCTGAACCTACAGCAGGATCACATATTTTCAGATTATTAATAATATGATTAGCTTCTTTTCTGTCTTCAATTTTGTTATATAAATCATCAATATTTTGACAATTCCAACCTTTTATTTCATTAAATTTTTGTATCACTGCACGGTGAATTGTTTCCCGACACATATACATAGTTATAAATGAAGGAGTGAAAAATGAGCCATCTTTATAACCGTTAATCTTCTCAAAAATTAACCCTAAAACTGAAGCATTAATTAACCTTTTATTTTCTTCTTGAATTTCTCCTTTACTTTCACTACTAAAATCATAAGCTGACAAAAAATCGCATAAATATTGTAAAGTATTTAACTCACTGGTTTTTCTTTTTCCTTGACTATCTTTTAAAATTGTAGTGGGAAAAAAAGGCAATTTATCGTCATAATTTAAACTACCTATAGCAATAGTTTTATTCTCTAACTCCGTCATTTCAAATAATGAACTATTGAGATAAGGTACATGATAAAATTTATTTTGTATATCTTCCTTTCTTTCCTCAACTTTTTTTGCTAATACTTGAAAGAATAAACTATCTAAATCATTAAAGTTTTTAATTTTTTCATGGTGAAGAAAAGCGAAATTTTTATCTTGTTGATTATAGTTAATTAATTGTGCTTCTAACAGTTTTAAAAATAAAATACGGTTAATCCAAGTGATAACTAATTCTAAGGCAATGTTGAATAATTGTTCATTGTTATTGTTACCATAATCTGATAAATTAGTTAAATTATCTAACTTATTATAAGTATCTAATTGATAGATAGTATTTTCTAAAAGTGAGCCTTGATAACGTTTATTTTCTGGTAATCTTTCAATTAATTTTTTACTTCCTTGTTTGACTTCTGTTAAGCCGATTATGTGTAATAATTCACTATAGAAACCCTGATCTAAACTATTACTATCATTGGCAAAAGGTAACTTTAATAAATGTTGGGGCGATAAAAATTTATACAGTAAAGTTAATGATAAATCTTCTTCTTTTTCATAATCTTTGAGGTTAAAATTAACGCAATTTTCTTTTAACTCTAATTTAACTTTATTGATAGCATTAAAGGCAATGCTTTCATAAAATAACTTTGTCTTTTCACTGGTTAATCTTTTTTCTTGAAAATCATTAAATTGTTTAACTAAAAACTTGTCTTGATAAAATAATCTCTCAAATAAATCCGCCCGAAAAACAAACCAATCATAAATATTAGTAATAATTAAATACTTAATCTCAAAATTGTTATTAGTGATTCTTTCTCGCAAATAATATAACAATAACTGTTGTAACGCCTTACAATTAAACTTATCAGACATTATCATTTCCGTAGTATTATTAGGGCGTTTTGTTTCTATAATAACCCCTATTTTACTATTAATATCTTTTCCGTTATAAATAACTAAATCATTGTTATCTTGAGTATTGATATAATGATTTGTGCTGTAATAAGTATCTTTTAGAAAAGTTGTTAAATTATTTTTATGAAATTCCTCTTTTTCGTTAATTTCTTTATCTGTTATCCTCAATAAAATCTCTAAATTATCCTTAAACTTATTAATATCTTGTCGTAATAGTTTAACTTTTAAAAAGGCTTTATTTAAACTTTCACAGATTTTTTTGTTAACCATAACAGACAATCAAAAGAGTTTTTCTATCTAATATATAACAGAAAAACAGTTAGTTAAAATCATATTTTATTAAGCTAATTCCTATTAAGAGGTGAAACTAATTCACCCCTACAGTATTCCCTATTTCCTTTCTAATTTCTAATTTATTTATACGCTTTAACGCATTCTTCCACTAAAGGTGCAACTTGATCAATATCTTTCCAACCTAAAATATTAGTTTCTTTTTTTTCTAGGTTTTTATAGCTACGGAAAAATTCGGCAATCTCGTCTAAAATATGAGGTGCAACATCCTTCATCGATTTAACATGATCATAGCGCGGATCTTCTGCGGGTACACATAAAATTTTCTCATCACGATCACCACCATCAATCATTTCTAACATACAAATAGGACGAGAGGCAATAACGCAACCGGGAAAAGTAGGCTCATCCATCATAACCATACCATCAAGAGGATCACCATCATCAGCTAAAGTATTAGGCACAAAACCGTAATCATAGGGATATTTCACTGAAGAAAATAATACTCTATCTAGGATAAAAGCATTCATATCCTTGTCAAACTCATATTTATTTTTGCTACCCCCGGGGATTTCAATTAAAACGTTGATAATACCAGCTTTGGGTTGTGCAGGAATTCTTGATAAATCCATTTTTAATAGTTCCTTAATTTAATTTAACAAATACCGTTAATATTTAACCATAAATTGATAAAGCAAAAAAATAATCTTAACTGAAATATCAAAAGAAACTCGACAAGCTAAATTTTCAATAAAAAAAGCGTTATCAATATTAAGTAAATACAAATTTTTTTACAAGTATGAATATATTTTCATCGAGATTAAATAACAACTTTAGGTTTAAGTAATATGATGTCTTCATTTATTCTTAATTCACTAATACCGATAAATTTAGAAACGTAGTTATAAGTACGATAAAATTCTTGATTAAGATTATTATTGATAGTTATTTTTTGCCCTTGACACCATTTTTTACTTTCTTCTTCATTAAGATAAATTGACGGTAAATTTTTTAAAGGTAAATCAAGGTTAATTAAACTCAAATTTGCTGTTTTTTTTCCTTCTATTATTTCCTCAAAATTGAGACTATTTTCGATTATCATATCACAACTAAGAGTTCTATTTAAAGCCGATAAAGTCGCTCCTGTGCCTAGTTTTTCCCCTAAATCACGAGCTATAGATCGAATGTAAGTACCACCACCACAAAAAATATGTAAATCTAACTCAGGAAAATCACCATTTTGCCAATGTAAAATATCAATTTTAGTAATAATAACTTCTCTTTTTGGTATATCTATTACTTGCCCTTTTCTTGCCAATTCATATAATTTTTTTCCCTGTTGTTTAATGGCACTATAAGCTGGAGGTATTTGCTCAATTTTGCCGATAAAATCTTTTAAAAAAGGGGTAATTTTTTCTAAAGTTAAATGTTTAGCAGAAGTTTTTTTGATAACATCTCCTTCTAAATCATCCGTAGTTGTGACAACCCCAAATCTGATTTTTCCTTGATATGCTTTTTCTGTGGGTAAAAATTGCAGTAAACGAGTTGCTTTACCAATGGCGATGGGTAAAACTCCCGTAGCCGATGGATCTAATGTACCACCATGACCAATTTTTTTGGTGTTTAAAATCTTCCTCAATTTCGCAACACAATCATGAGAGGTAAAATTTTGCGGTTTATTTAGGTTAAGAAAACCATCCATGACAATTAATAATTAACAGTGAATAATGAACAATTATGACCTATTATTTACTTTAAGACTTAATTAACCTAGGATCTAGTAACGTTGCTTTATCAGGCTCTCTTCTAAACCAAAATGCTGTTCTTTTACATATTTCTACTAACATTAACATAACTGGTACTTCAATTAAAACTCCTACCACTGTCGCTAACGCCGCACCAGAATTTAACCCAAATAACATCACGGCTGTGGCGATCGCAACTTCAAAATGATTACTAGCACCAACTAAAGCAGCAGGTGCAGCATCTTCGTAAGCTAAATCCATTTTTAAAGCGATAACATAGGTAATTAAAAAGATAAAATTAGTTTGAATAAATAAAGGAATTGCGATTAATAAAATATGCAAAGGATTATTAACAATTAACTCACCTTTAAAAGCGAATAATAAAATTAAAGTTAACAATAAAGCAGAAATAGCAATAGGAGAAAGATATTGTAAAAACTGAGTTTCAAACCATTTTCGCCCTTTATATTTAAAGATAAAATAACGACTAAAAACAGCACAAATTAAAGGTAAACCGACATAAATTAATACCGATAAAACGATAGTTTCCCAAGGCACAATTAAATTATTTGCAGATAATAACCACTTACCTAAAGGCGCATATAAAAACAACATTGCCAGAGAATTTACCGCTACCATTACTAAAGTATGCCCTTGATTACTATAGGAAAGATAACCCCACATTAACACCATAGCAGTACAAGGAGCGATACCTAATAAAATTGTACCAGCAATATAAGAATTTGCTAGAGTAACCTCTGCGCCTCTAATAATTTCCGTTTGGGTTAGTAAAGGAGAGAATAACCAACCAAGGAAAAATTTAGCGAAGATAACCATAGAAAAAGGTTTGATTAACCAATTTACCACCAAAGTTAAAATTACAGGTTTAGGAGTTTTTACCGCTTTTACAGCCTGAGAAAAATCGATTTTTACCATAATCGGATACATCATGAAAAATAAACAGATAGCGATAGGAATCGAGACGTTATAAACACTCATACTATCGAGAGTTTTAGCAACATCGGGGAAAATTCTCCCTAAACCAATACCTAGAATAATGCAGACAATAATCCAAATCGTTAGATATTTCTCAAAAAAACTTAAACTATTACCAGCTTTTACTGCGCGGGAATTAATTTGATTATCCATAACTATAAATCAAAAAAACTTGAGTTGAAAATTAAAATTAACTATGTTTATTATACTCTTAACTATTTTCAAAACAAGAAAATTTGATTTGTACTTATTTCTAATGCTCACAAATACGGGTAGGAAGCAATACAATTGAGCGTCTAAATTCAGATAAATATTGTTCTAAAGCCACTAATTGAGATAAATTGATACTGTAATATGTCCATTTTCCTTGTTGACGAGTATTAACTAAACCTGTTTCTCGTAAAGTCTTCAAATGAAAAGATAACTTTGATTGCGGTATATTAAGAATTTCTTTAATTTCACAAACACATAATTCTCTGGTGCGTAATAAGTTTAACACTTCCATTCTAATGCTATCGGATAAAGCATGAAACCCTAAGATAATAGTTTCTTGACTGTGAATTTGAGTGAATGTCATAGAGTATTTGTTAATTTTTGATTTAATTATATACTAACTTTAAATACAATAATACTTGTTATTATTAATAATAGTTAAAATTTATGGCAAAAGATAAACTATTATCCTCTATTATTGTTTCTTTTTTTTTGTTGATATTTTTTAATTTTTTTCAGAAAAACTCTTGACATTTTGTTGATATTTTGTTATGATATAAGATATAAAATAAAGCCACCTTTTTCTGACCCGTTGCGGTCGGGGGGAGGTGGTTTGTCCATTTTTTATGATCAATTATTAATACTTACTTTCGCACGATATAATAACTTTTCTTTCTGGCGATAACCAACATAGCGTATTTTTACTTGTGGGATATTATCAAAATTTAAGTCAGAATCTTCCATCAAATCATGTTCTTCGGGGTTATAATCGACTATATCTCCCACTTTTCCTATAGGATGAATTTCCCATCTCCAGAGTAATTCTTCTAAAGGTTGAAGTAAGGGTAAAAGACGAGAAGCGGGTAAATCAGGATTATGATTAACACCATGAATAAATGTCGGTAATTGCAATAATAAAGATTCTAAAATTAAAATGGTTTCCTGTTGATATTCAGTGATTAATAGTTGATTATCTAAGGATAAATTATGATTTTTCTGAGGGAATTTTTTATCGGTATTTTCAAAATCTAAATAATCGATTAAACTAGCAAGAGAAATATCTAAAGTGGTAGCAATTTTTTTGATAATTCCTAAAGGAATCTTATCTAATAAACCATTTTCAATACGATAAAACTGTAATTCTGGTACATTACTTTGACGACTCAATTGAAGATAAGTAGTAATTTTTGCGTTGTGCATTAATTGATGTAAAATTGTGGGTGTCTTATCCATAAAAATGTCTCTTATTGAAATAGTTTTTAACCTTACTCAAATAACGATAAACTAAAGAATGTTTAAGTAAAGTTTCTTCCATCATAACTACTAACCTAAAATCAATTTAAGTAACCTAATCATTCAATCTAAATTGTAATAATGACAGAATCGAGTAAATCTCCTAAAATTCCTATCCGAGAATTTATTGGCACAAGACAATCTAACTTATTTCAAACCCTCAAACAACCACAGTTTACAGGAGAATTGATCCTTGGTTCAATAAAAGGGGAAGAATGGATTTTTTATCTTTATCTTGGCAGAATAGTTTACGCCACAGGAGGCAGACATTCCATTAGAAGATGGATGAGAAATGTCACTAGATTTGCACCAGCGTTGATTACTTATTTACCCACAGTGGATAAAAAAATTTTTCGTCAAGAGAGTTTTCAGAAATGTTGGGAGTATGAATTACTCAATCATTGGTTACAAGAGCAACTCGTCACCAGACAACAGTTAAATCAGATCATTCGTACTATGATTATTGAAATATTATTAGACATTACCCAAGCCATGGAAATAGTATTTCAGCTAAATGCCTCACAATCATTGTCAACTCAGTTACTTTTTATTGATGCAGATCAAGTTATTGTAGAAGCATGGGAAAATTGGCAAAAATGGCAAGGAGCAAAATTAGCAGATCGTTCTCCCAATGATTGTCCCATAATTCGTCAATCAGATCAACTTAAGCAACGTACATCGGAAAAAACTTATATGATTATGAGTAAGTTATTTAATGGCAAAAATACCTTGCGAGATTTGAGTTTACAACTAAACCAAGATATTATGCAAATGACAAGGTTAATGTTACCTTATATTCAACTAGGGTTAATTGATTTAGTTTCCATCCCCGATTTACCTTTACCTTTTTAATAGTGGGTGATATTCTCATCGATGAATAAATCATTTTTGCTACAAAAACTTTCCACACCGTTAAAAATTGGTAACGTTATTATTAATAGTCGAGTCTTGCAATCGCCATTATCAGGGGTAACAGATTTAGTGTTTCGTCGTTTAGTTAGACGTTATGCACCAGAATCCATGATATATACAGAGATGGTAAACGCCACAGAAATAAACCATCTTAGACAATTACCTAGATTAATGGAAATTGATGCCCATGAGCAACCCATTAGTATTCAACTTTTTGACTGTCGCCCTGATTTTATGGCACAAGCCGCCGAAAAAGCCGTCACCGAAGGTGCAAAAACCATTGATATAAATATGGGATGCCCTGTAAATAAGATTACCAGAAAAGGGGGTGGCTCAGGCTTATTACGTCAACCAGAAATTGCTCAAGCCATTGTTAAAGAGGTAAAACAGGCGGTAAATGTACCAGTGACGGTGAAAACTCGTCTTGGTTGGAATGATGATGAAATCAATATCATCGAATTTGCTCAAAAAATGGAAGAAGTCGGAGCAAGTATGATAACTGTCCATGGACGTACTCGTGAACAAGGGTACACAGGTACTGCAAGATGGGATATAATCGCTCAAGTAAAGGAAAAATTGACAATTCCTGTCATCGCCAACGGTGATATTTTTTCGGTGGAAGATGCCCTTCGTTGCCTCGAAATTACTAACGCTGATGGGGTTATGTGTTCTCGTGGTACTCTGGGTTATCCGTTTTTAGTGGGGGAAATTGATTTTTACCTCAAAAATGGTGAAATTCCTGTTTTACCAACTATCAAGGAGCGTTTAGACTGTGCTAAAGAGCATTTAATCGGCTTATGGGAATATAAAGGACAAAAAGGCATATTTCAAGCTCGTAAACATTTAGCATGGTATTGTAAAGGCTTTAGTGGTGCATCAGAACTACGGGATCAATGTTCTCGTATCAATAGCGTTGAGGAAGGATTAAAGTTAATTAATAATGTCAAAAATCAAGAAATGTTTTGTAATGTGAATTAATTGATTCTGAATAGTAATTTTAAACTAAAATTTGAAAAGTAAACCTTAAAATCATTGAGTAAAATTTTGAATAAAAAAAAATCATTATCTAATATAGTCAGTGGATTATTGGGAATAGTAACAATACCTTTTATTTCCCTTCAAATTCCAGCCTTTGCGCAACCATCACCCTCAGAAATTAAGTTAGTTACGGGGAATGAAGTTGGAGAATATTACTCTATTGCCAAAGACATCGAAAAACTGGCAAGACAAAACAATTTAGATATTGACGTGATACCCACTAGAGGTGGATTACAAAATATTCATGATGTTTTTATGTATGAAAGCATACCTTTGGGTATTATTCAAGGTGACGTATTGGCTTTCCTCAATATTTTTGCTAACTATGATGAAGAAATTAGAGTTAAAGCTGAAAGTATGAGAGTAGTATTACCTCTCTATCAAGAACAAATTTACGTTATCGCTCGTAAAGATATTAAATCTATGCAAGATTTATCAGGAAAAATAGTTTCCATTGGGGATGAAGGTAGCAGTACAAGCATGACTGCTTCCACTTTACTATATCAATTAGGAATTAATCCAAAAGAATTAGTTACCTATGATATTAAAAAAGGAATTGATGCCTTGCGTAACAACAAAATTGACGCTTTATTTTATGTGGTAGGAAGTCCTGCTAAAGTATTGCAACAACAAATCGTATCTGAAGATAATTTTCATGTTTTACCTTTAAGTTTGCCCACCACTACTGAAGATGAGTTTTACACTAAGTTATATTCTAAAGTGAGAATCCCAGCAAATACTTATAGTTGGCAAACAGAAGCCATAGAAACCTTAGCGGTGCAATCTTTCTTGTTTACTGTGGAAAATGATGACTGTAGTCAAGTAACTCCCGTGGCTTCCTTAATTAAGGATAATTTATCATGGTTACAAAAAAATGGCAATCCCATGTGGCAAAAAGTTGACTTAAAACCACTACAAACTCAAGATTTAAGTAGAATGTCTAAATGTGTTAAGCCTTAATCTTGTTTTTTCACTTAAACAAAAACCTAACAACTTTAATCAAGAATATTCATCATGAAAAATTTACATAAATTAGCCTTAATTAGTGTTATTGGCTTTGGTTTCTTTTCTCAAGCTAATCCCGTTTCTGCACAACAACAAAGAATTACTTGTCAATCTCAAAATGGGCGCTATCGTTTTTGTGAAACTAATACTAGAGGAGGAGTCAAATTTATTCGTCAAATTAGCAAGGCAGAATGTCGTCAAGGGAGTACTTGGGGTTATGATAGAAATGGTATTTGGGTAGATCAAGGTTGTAGTGCTGAATTCTCTGTCAGAGATAGAGGTGGCAATAATAACAATAATAATAACAACTATAATAATGGAGGAGATAGTACAGCAGCTATTATTGGTGGTGTTTTAGCCGTAGGTGCGATCGCAGCAGTATTGGCATCTGGTTCTAATAATAACAATAATAACAATAATAATTCTTTTAATGATACTGTAACTTGTGGCTCTGAGAGAGGTAATTTCACTCGTTGTAATACAAATATTAGTCGTCGTGATCGAGTTGTTTTGAAACGTCAATTAAGTAACTCTGGATGTTGGGAAAATGATACATGGGGTTATGATAGTAACGGTATTTGGGTTGACGGAGGTTGTCGAGGATTATTTGAAATTCAACGTTAACAATAGTTAATTGTAGATAGTCAAAAAATGAGTAAAAGTAACTAAAACCTGAGTTAAAATCAAAATAATCATAACTTCAATGACATTTTTTTGATATGACAGAATCAATTTTTTATCCTTCTCATACTCAGGATGACACTTCTTCTCAACCTTTGAAATGGATTCGTTGGCTAGTGTGGAAAATTGCTTTTGCTACTTTAGCATTAATGGCAATCGGTGCAGCCACAAGGGTTATGAATGCGGGATTAGCTTGTCCTGACTGGCCTTTGTGCTATGGTCAAGTTATACCCACTCAACAAATGAATTTACAAGTATTTTTAGAGTGGTTTCATCGTCTTGATGCGGGGTTAATCGGTTTAAGTACAATTGTTTTAGTTATTTTATCTTGGTGGCATAAAGCAAAATTACCTCAATGGTTGCCTATTAGTTCAACTTTTGCCCTGAGTTTAATCGTTTTTCAAGGAGTTTTAGGGGGTTTAACCGTTACTCAATTACTCCGTTTTGATATTGTTACCGCTCATTTAGGTACAGCTTTACTATTTTTTTCCACTCTCGTGGCCATGGCATCTAGTTTAACACCCTATCAAGGTAACGCTACCGTAGGGAATTTGACGGGAATAAGTATCACTGCAACCATATTAGTTTATCTTCAATGTTTATTAGGGGGTTTAGTAGCCTCTCAATGGGCATTACATCAATGTTTTGGGGGAAATCAATTATGTATCGTGATGAATAGTCATATCATCGGGGTTTTTCCTGCGACTATTGCGACTTTAACCTTAATTATTTTAGCGTGGCGAACTCCTGCTTTAAGCCTAAAACTAAGAAAATTAACTAAATACATCGCTTTAATTTTAGTTAGTCAAATATTACTGGGTATAACTACTTTTTACCTTCATTTACAAGTTGAACCTCTTACTATTGCTCATCATACTATGGGAGCAGGATTACTGGGAATATTAGTTGCTTTTAGTGTTTTTGCGAAAAAAGATATTAAAGTAAGTTCTGTTCAAGAATTGTGAGTTAACATTGACAGTAAGTAATAGGTAATAGTGCTTAAATTGATTCTTATTTTTAATCAATAATAACTGTTTATTCCTCATTACTTTATATACCTTTAGGTATCAATATATCATTATCTTATTTAACAATTACCATGATTGGATCTAGTATCTCACCTCGCAACGAAAACTTTAGACAAGTAATTCAAAGCTACTATCAACTAACCAAACCTCGCATTATTCCCCTACTATTAATTACCACCGCCGCCTCCATGTTTATGGCTTCTGAGGGTAATATTGATCCAATTTTACTCATTATCACCCTTTTAGGAGGTACATTAGCCGCCGCTTCTGCTCAAACTTTTAACTGTGTTTATGATCAAGATATTGATTATGACATGAAAAGAACCAGAAAACGCCCTATTCCTTCAGGTAAAGTGCAATCTAACCATGCTATTATTTTTGGTGCTATTTTAGGGATTTTATCTTTTTCTTTACTTGCTATTTGGGTAAACTTACTTTCTGCTTTACTGGCGATGTCAGGTATCATTTTTTATATGCTCATTTATACCCATTGGTTAAAACGTCATACAACGCAAAATATCGTCATTGGTGGTGCGGCTGGGGCAATTCCGCCTTTAGTAGGTTGGGCAGCCGTTACAGGGGATTTAAGTTGGAGTGCTTGGGCAATTTTTATGCTCATATTTTTATGGACTCCCCCTCATTTTTGGGCATTAGCCTTAATGATTTCCGATGATTATGCAGAAGTAGGTGTACCCATGTTACCCGTTGTCGAAGGTGCATCTTATACTGTCAAACAAATTTGGATTTATACTCTGATAACCGTTGGTTTTAGTTTTATTTTAATTTATCCTTTACATAGTTTAGGCTTGGTTTATTTCGGTTTTGCCACCATATTAGGTATAACTTTTATTGTCAAAGCATGGCAATTATTACAACAACCTGAAGATAAAGAAACGGCAAAATCCATGTTTAAATATTCGATTCTTTATATGATGCTTTTATGCACAGGAATAGTTATCGATACTTTACCGAATATTAATCAATACACCATTTTTTGATATTAGGGAAAATAGAAGACAAAAGCTAGAAAAATTGACTTTTACTGAGTTAAATTTGATTTTTTCTACTTTGTCAATTCATTAAATTATATCTAAGAAAAAACAATCCCAAACTAACCGAGGTTGTACATAACGTAGTAAAGTTTTTTTGACTTTTTCTAAACTTTCAATTAACTTAATTTTTCTTTCTTTATCCCAATATAAATACTGTAAATAATCCGCTAACCAAATTTGACTATCTAATTCTAATTCTTTAGTAATTTCTTTTGCTAAAATTAAGCCATCAATAGCATTGTTAGGCAATTTAGTTAATTTTGATAGTAAATCTGAAGGAATTTCTCGTAATTTTTGCCAATCAGAAATCGCTTTACCCGGACATCCTTGAGAGAGTTTAATTAACTGAGGATAATCTAAAACTTGTGCCGCATCTTCTCGGTATAAAACTAATTTTAAATGATCTTCACTGAGGCGAGAAAAAGGAATTATTTGACACCGTGAAACTAAAGTTGACAAAATAGAATCCATACTCGGTGCAATTAAAATAATTGTAGCTTTTCCCGGTTCTTCTAAAGTTTTTAATAGGGCATTTCCTGCGGATTCTGCCATTAATTCTGCGGATTCAATTACCACTACTGAGCGATCGCACTTCAGGGGAGGACGACTTAAAAATTGACTAATATCTCTGATTTGTTCAATTCTAATTTTTGGAGCTGTTTTACGTTTTAAGGCTTTTTCTGTTGCTTCTTTAGCGGTTAATAACGTTCCTTTATCGTTGTAAGTTGGTTCTACCCATAAAAAATCAGGATGATTTCCTGCATATATCCTTTTACAAGCAGAAAAATAATCTTCTTTTTCATCAATCATTAACATTTCTGTAAAACACTTTGCCGCAAAGGCTTTTCCCACACCATGCGCCCCTACAAATAAATAAGCTGGAGCTACACGATTTTTGGCGATCGCCCGTTCTAATAATTCTACCGCAAGAGGTTGTCCGATTAATTTAGCAAGAGGTTTCATGACAATTAATAATTAATAATTAATAATTATAAAATGGAAAAGTCATTGAAAACTTGTTCAGGGAATTGGTTAAGATTTCTAACTTATGGATATAATTACCTTGAGTTTTGTTTATTTTAGATTAAATCAGTATTATTAATTTATCGGTATTCATCCACCACTAATCTATGTCTCTTTCTTCAGAATTTATTAAACGTCCAGTATTAACAACGGTTTGCACCATAGTAATTATTCTTATAGGAGTAATCTGTATGGCACTGTTACCCTTAGATAAATTACCGCAAATCGCCCCAAAACGAGTATCCGTAACAGCTAACTATGTAGGTGCAGATGCCAAAACCACCGTTGATAACGTTACGAGCGTGTTAGAAAGAGAAATTAACGGTACAGCAGATATTCGATGGATTAGCTCAAATACTGCTAATACTGGGCAAAGCACTATTAACGTTAGTTTTCCTGTAGAAGTTGATAGTAACACCGCTCAAGTATTAGTGCAAAACCGAGTTGCTCAAGCTCAATCTAGTTTACCATCCATTGTTAACCAATCAGGGGTAACAACGGAGCAACAATCTCCCAGCGTCACCTTAGCTTATGGTTTTTACTCCGAAAAAGGAGAAGATGGTAAATATTTATACGATTCCACATTTTTGTATAATTATCTTGATCGCTATATGTGGAATGAATTATCCCGTATTGAAGGGGTAGGAAGTTTAAATGCTTTAGGCTCTTCTACCTATGCGATGCGAATATGGCTAGATCCTAGTAAATTAGCTGCTAGGGGTTTAACAGCTACGGATGTTGTTTCTGTAATTCAAGAGCAAAATTTTGATATTGGTACAGGGGGTATTGGTAGATTACCTAATCCTGATGAACAACAATTTGAAATTCCCTTAAAAGTACAAGGACGTTTTGTCACCGAAGAAGAAGCCGAAAATATTGTAGTCAAGGTGGGAGATAATGGAACTTTAATTAAAATAGGTGATATTGGTAGAGCAGAATTAGGAGTTGAAAATTACAATACATTAGTTCTTCTTGATGGTGATAATCCTGCGGTTACTTTAATCATCTATCAATTACCCGGTACTAATGCCCTTGATACTGCTAACGCTATTAAAGCCAAAATGGAAGAGCTAAGAAAATCTTTTCCCCCCGGCTATAAAGATGTGGTTGTTTTAGATAACACCGAGTTTATTGATGCGGCACTAAAAGACTTAGTTGTTACCTTATTACAAGCGATCGCACTGGTAGTTTTAGTTATTTTCGTATTTTTACAAGATTGGCGTACCACCATTATTCCCTCCGTTGCCATTCCTGTAGCCTTAATTGGTTCGATGATTGCCTTAAAAGCCTTGGGTTTTACCCTCAATCAATTAACCTTATTCGCCTGTGTATTAGCAACGGGTTTAGTAGTGGATGATGGTATCGTAATTGTAGAATCAGTATCCAATAAACTAGCCCAGAGAATGCGCCCCCTTCAAGCCGCATTTGACTCCATGGATGAGTTATTCGGAGCAGTTATAGCTACGTCTGTAGTTTTAATGGCAGTATTTATTCCCGTGTCTTTCTTCCCTGGTACAACAGGCATTGTTTATAAACAGTTTGCCTTAACCATCGCCGCCGCCGTTTTATTTTCTACCTTCAACGCTTTAACCTTCTCTCCTACCATGTCAGGGATATTACTTAAAGCACCACAAAAAACAAAAGGTCCTTTAGGGGTATTTTTTGAATTATTTAACCGTTTTTTTGACGCTTTTAAAGAGGGATATAAAAAAGTTATCACCTTCCTCACGAAACTCAAAACCATTATTATGATCATCTTTATCAGTGGTTTAATTCTCACAGGGTGGATGTATCAAACCATACCTCAAGGATTTATTCCTGAAGAAGATCAAGGATATTTTTTTGTTATCGTTAGCGCTCAACCCGGGGTTTCTCTTAACTATACCCAAGATATTAATAGAAAAATAATGACTGAAATCATCGAGTTTGAGGAAGTTGATCACGCTATGGCGTTAACGGGATTTTCCTTTGACGGGATTAACAGTAATCAGGGTTTATTCTTCGTTAAGTTAAAAAATTGGGCAGAAAGAGAAGGGGCAGAACACTCAGTATTTGGGGTTATACGTCGTTTAAATCCTATTTTCCGTCAAAAAATTGATAATGCAAGAGTTTTCGCCGCTAATGCTCCTCCTGTGGATGGTTTAAGTAACTTTAGTGGTTTAGAACTTTATATTCAAGATCGTCAGTTATCAGGGATGGATGCTCTAATTGATAACACTCAACGGATAATGGCGGCGGCGAATCAACGTCCTGAAATTGCTGGGGCATTTACTACTTTTACCTTTAACTCTCCCATCTTAGAGGCGAAAATCAATCGAGAAAAAGTCAAAGCGATGGATGTGGATATAAATGTTGTTTTGGCAAACCTACAAACCTATCTCGGTGGAAACTATATCAATCAATTTGTTTTAGATGGGCGATTATATCGAGTTTTTGCTCAGGCTGACGGGGATTTTCGCTCTAATCCTGATGATATTGGTAAAATTTATGTGCGTAGTCGTAGCGGTGCAATGGTGCAGATGAGCGATATGTTAACCCTAGAAGAAAGTACCTATCCTCCCATCGTTACCAACTATAATGTTTATCCTGCCATCAAAGTTAACGTATCACCAGCCCAAGGATATAGCTCAGGGCAAGTTATCCAAATCATGGAAGAAGTGGCAAACGCCACCTTACAGCCCGGTTTTGGCTTTGAATGGACAAACACCGCCGCCGAAGAAAAAACCGCAGGAGGTGCTGCACCCATCGTTTTTGGCTTAGGTTTTGTGATGGTATTCTTAGTATTAGCATCTCAGTATGAAAGCTATATTGATCCGACTATTATTATGTTAACTGTACCTTTATCGATTTTAGGGGCATTAGGAGGCATCTGGTTAAGAGTTCAATTTCAAGGCACAGAAAGTATTTGGCCCGTACTTGATAACAATATTTATGTACAAGTCGGTTTAGTAATGCTTATTGGGATGTCTAGTAAAAACGCCATTCTCATCGTGGAATTTGCCAACCAAGCCCGTACTTTAGGTATGAGTATAACTAATGCAGCAATCTATGCTTCTACTGAGCGTTTTCGCCCTATTTTAATGACAACTATTTCTACTTTATTCGGCTTTTTACCTTTATTAGTTGCCAGTGGTGCTGGTAGTATTAGTCGTTGGTCATTAGGTACATCTGTATTTGGTGGGATGATTATTTCTACAATCTTGAGTTTGTTATTTGTGCCTAATCTTTATATCGTTATTAAGAGTTTTGAAGATAGTGTCTTGAAAGGTGAGAAAAAACCACCTAAATCTAATCATAGTGATAAAAATGGCGGTACTCCTACCATTTCTTCTCCTACTTTTAGTGAAAAATCTTAATCACCTCAAATTTATTTTGGTAATAGACTTCTTGCAGAAGTGGAGTAATAAGTAATGAGTAATGAGTTAAAAAATTAAGGTTTTCTATCCTAAAATAGATTTTACTTTTTATTTTGCAAGAGGTCGAATATAGCAATCTTATGTGATTCCTAAGAAAATAATCAGTTAATTTTCCTCAAATTTGGGTTTTAGGGAGGCGAATGTCAAATTTAAGATAGTTAAAGTATTCTATGTAACAGTATCTTGACAATTCATTGGTTATGCTTAAAGTATCAAAGATTCATGATATTGGTATAGCTGAAGTGATTTATATATCTATTATTGAAGGTAATTCTAATTTGCGATCGCTGTTGGGATGGCATTTACAACAAGTAGGGTATGTTACCCATCAATACGGTAGTATTCAACAAGCGAGAAACAGTTTAACAACTAATCCACCTACTCTAGTTATTTTAGATTCGGATTTGCCCGATGGGGATGGTTTAGAGTTTTGTCAATGGTTATATCAATCACATCAAGCATTAATTTTAATGTTGTCAGCGAAAATAACAGAGAAAGATGTAGTAAAAGGCTTAAAAGCTGGTGCTGATGATTACTTAAAAAAACCTTTTGGAATGCAAGAATTTTTAGGTAGAGTGGAATCTTTATTACGACGTTTTCGAGTGAATAATGCACCTTTAGTGTTAGATTTTGGAGACTTAAAAATTGATTTAGTACAAAGAAGAGTTGAATTTAGAGGGGAATTTATCGATCTCACACCACAAGAATTTAGCTTATTATATGTATTAAGTCAAGCTCAAGGAATACCATTAAGTCGTTCCGAATTATTGCGTAAAGCATGGCCAGAAGCCATCGAAAATCAAAGAACTATTGATACTCATGTGTTATCATTGCGGAAGAAAATAGAACTTGATCCTCGTCAGCCTAATTTAATTCAGACAGTACGCAATGTTGGTTATCGCTTTAATTTAGAGATATTACAACATCAATATCAAGAAAATTTTGCCACTAAAAATTATTCATCTAAAAATCAACTTAGCAATAGTCCATATTTAGGTAACGGTAGAGTCACCACAGAAAAATTATTAGCAAAACAAATATAGTAATTCTAATGTAGGGTGGGCAATGCCCACCTATCGCCTTAATTAACCACCACTAACAGGAGGAATTAAGGCGATTTCGTCACCATGTTTAATAACAAAATTAGGGTTAACAAATTCTAAATTTACTGCTAATTTTGTGATGTTACCCCATTTTGCTAACTCTGGTTTTTGTTCAAAAATGACATTTAAAATATCTTTTACTTGACTTTTTTGAGGCATTTTTAAAGTAATTTCATCTTGTTGATATACTTCTTGATATATGGCAAATAATTTGACTTTTACAGTAATTAAATCTAAAAACATGGGACAAATTTATAAATATTATTACTGATTATTTATTCATATTAGCGAACTTAATTTTCAAGTAATCATCTTCCATTTTTGCCCCAGATGGATTTAAAGCAGCTAAGGCTTGAGGTAAAACTAAATTACGGCGATGATTACCGATTCTGATGTTTAACTCATCTCCTGTTTTATTTAATTTAACTTGTTCTTTAGGAATACCCGGAAGATATAATTCTAAACTATAATTACCATCATCTTGAACTATTCTAATGGTATTTTCAGCATAATATACCTTACTGGGATCTTCATCTTCAGCATAAAGAATGTCTTTTAATCTTTCTAAGGCTTTTAAACCACACATTTCTTCAGAGAATAATGGTGCTTCCTTAATAGGTAAAGGATGAAAATTATCGTAGATTTCTTGCTTATAAATAGCTTGATTTTCTTTCCATTTTTTGAAGAATGGATCTTCTACTTCTTCAGGTATAATGCGATTAGCAATAATTAAATCTGTGGATACATTATATAAACTTAAATAAGCGTGGGCGCGCAAAGATTCTTTAATAACCATTTTTTCAGGATTTGTAACTAATCTGACAGAAGTTTGGCTATTATCAGTTAATACTTTCTCTAAGGCTTCTATTTGTTGATAAAACTCATAAGGAGCGTCCATAACTTCATTAGTAGGCAATGAAAATCCCGCAATAGGTTTAAAAATAGGCTCAAATAGAGGACGTAAAGCCGCCGACATACTTTGAAAGGGTTTATAAAACTTTCTCATATACCAACCGCTAATTTCTGGTAAACTTAATAATCTAAGGGCAGTACCTGTTGGGGCGGAATCAATAATTAAGACATCGAAATCTCCTTCATCGTAATGTCTTTTCATCCGCACTAAGCCAAAAATTTCATCCATACCGGGTAAAATAGCTAATTCTTGAGCTTGTACTCCGTCTAATCCCCTAGCTTGTAAAACTTCAGTAATATAGCGTTTAACTGCACCCCAATTACCTTCTAATTCCATCAAAGCATCTAATTCTGCACCCCAAAGGTTATTAACTACAGGTTGAGGATCATGACCTAATTCTATATCAAAACTGTCGGCTAAAGAGTGAGCAGGATCTGTACTTAAAACTAAGGTTTTATAACCTAATTCGGCACATTTAAGCCCAGTAGCAGCGGCAACGGATGTTTTACCGACTCCCCCTTTTCCAGTCATCAAAATTACACGCATTATTTTTGAGTTAAATTAATTAAATAAATGTTTATAATTACTATCTTCTTTACAATATAACGTTTTGTAACGATGTTGCCATTTATTCTTTAAAATTGTTAAAAACTAAAATCTGACCATAATATTGCGTATAATTACTAATGCTTAAAAGTACTAAGATCGTTATGATCAAAGTAGAGCAATTATTAATATCATGTTATTAAATTTATCCTCAATTTCTCTGAAAAGTAAACAATGATATTTAATAGTTAAACAATTATATTATTGATTAAATTTTGAAAAGAGGTCAGAGATAATGTTAAATAACTTAGTATTTCCATTAATAAATAATTTTTCTTCTCACTCTATAAATGATTCTTTTTACCCTATATTAAAAGATAAAAACCAAAACAAACAAAAAGGTTTTTCTATTCTTGAAGTATTAGTTACTATTTTAGTTATTAGTGGTTTTTTATTAGGCTCTTTACAAGCAACAGTTTTAGCCACTTTTTTAAGAGTACAATCTCAAGATAAACAAGAAACAGCGAACTGGTTACAACAAGATTTAGAATTAATCAAGTATCAGGCTTTTGAGTTAGATAATGTTAACGAGCCTACAGGATTAAGTGTTTCTAAAGATAATGCTTGTACTCAATCTAGATATGGTGAGAGATTTCAAGACTTTATTGATGATAGTCATGACGGAAGTTCAAATCCTAGCGCTATTCGAGTAGAAATTCCTAGTAACAGTGGTAAATTTTACAGTGTATTTAGACAATATATTGCGACGAACAATAATTTAACGATTAATTATATTGTGGCTTATGCTCCCGGGGCTAATTCTAATGCCGCCCATCCTCGTTATAAATTGAATGATGCTTATGAATTATCCACTTTACCTAGTTTAGAAAATACTAATATTGTCACAACATTATTTACGGAGGTTATTCCTAATGCTGCCTTTGATTGCACTCCCAATCTTTAAAATTTCTCAAAAACAAAAGGGTTTTACTTTATTAGAATTAATTGCAGTTTGTGCTATTATCGGTGTTGTTTCCGCCGTTGCTGCACCTAATTTAATCGATTCTAAAAGACAAGAAGAAGTTAATAAAACTTTCACGAAAATTAGAAGTACTTTAATTGAAGCTCAAACTAATGCTAACCGTAAAAGTACTGATTGCACCGTAAACATTAGCAATAATAATGATACTTATAGTATTACGGGAAATCCATCTGGTTGCGTTTTAGAGCCTTTTTCCGTTGATAAAAATATCGTTAGTGTAACAAAAAGTAATTTTAGTAATGATCCCACTTTTTCTAATGGTAATAATGACGGTATGGAATTTGATTTAAAAAGTACTACGATTGACTCAGGCACTTTATGGATTGCCAGAAAAGATTTTTCAGGAAAAGTATTGCCAGAATCAGCTAAATGTATTGTAGTATCTAGTATTGGCATGATTAGAACAGGTATTTTCGCAGGTACATCATCAAAGCCTACTTGTAACAATATCGAAAATAAACGTTATGACAATTCCGTGACTTCTCCTTAATCTATGATTAATTTTACTTGTTTATGGAGGATAAAAAAATGAGTTATAAAAAGTTATATAAATATTTATTAAATTTACCAAAACAGAATACTAAAGGCATTTCTTTGACGGAATTATTAATCGCTTTAGTTTTAGGTAGTATTGTTTTAACCGCCGCCGCTAGTGGTTTTATTAATCTTTTACGAGCAAATCAAAATTTAGAATCAAAAACCGTTAGGAATGCTAGTTTAACACGGGCTTTAACTTTTATGCAAGAAGATATAAAACAAGGTAAGAAAGTAGAAGCTGTTACACCTACCATAGACTCTAAATGTGACTCTTCAAAACTTAATTCTCAGGAATGTTTGAAAGTAACTACTTCAGATAATAGTACTATTTATTATGGTTTTAAAGACATAAGTAAAAATAGTCAAATATTTTTGAAACCCGCTATTTTAAAAAGACAAGAATATGATTCTACAGGCACAGCTATTTTTCAAAATTCACAATCTAAGGCTTGGGAAGATGAATATACTACCGTGGCTGATGCTTTAATTGGTGTCAATGAAAACCAACCTACCATCAGTTGTTCTCAAGATGGTGTTTCATGGTCTAATAATACAATTTATGGTAGAAATAATCAAAAAAAAGGTGGTTTTAATTTTTGCCTTAAGGGTGATCGTGTCATCAGAGTTTTATTATATGGATATATAGATAAAAATAACGATCCAATTCCTATGAGTACAGTAATTTTTGCCAGATCCGAGTAATATTTAACTAGGAAATGGGGAAATATTGCATCAGATCAAAAATGCTTAATAAGCAAAAATAGAAAAATCAATTTTAGTATAGTTTAAGTCAATTTTAAGCCTTTTGCCCTTTGCTATGCACCCTATAAAATTTTTTTCATATAATCACCCCATAAAATAGCAGCTTGTCCACTGCTACTATTGGTAGGAGAATTGTTATCATTACCTAACCAAATTCCCGTTACTAAATTATCCTTGACAACATAACCAATAAACCATAAATCAACACCTTTATTAGTTGTGCCCGTTTTACCTGCTTCATCTTTACCTACATAAGCACCTTTTCCCGTACCAGCAGTAATTACTTGATGCAACATTTTATTCATAGTTGAGGCTGTAGTAGGTTTAATTACTTGTTTTTGTTCGTCTTTATTCTCGTTAAAACGGTAAATTTCTCGACAGGTTTTATGATTTTGGAAATCTTCACAATCTCTGCCATCTCGGATTACCTTAATAGCGTGAGGACGTGACCAAATTCCTTGATTAGCAAAAGCAGTATAAGCACCCGTCATTTCTAATACATTTACTTCACTTTGTCCTAATATTAACCCAGGTACAGCATTTAACTCTGATTTGATACCCATTTTTTTAGCTGTCTCTACTACTTTATTTAAACCAACATCTTTAGCTACCCTTAAGGCGATGGCATTTTCTGATAAAGCTAAACCTTGATACATATTTGTCGCCCCTCCACTATGGTCACAAGCTCGATAAGTAAATCCTTGCCAACGCAATGAAGCACAAGAATAGCTCTTATGGGCTGAAATACCGCTCTCTAAGGCTGCTGTATAAGCAAAAACCTTAAAAGTTGACCCCGGTTGTCTTTTGGCTTGACTAGCACGATTAAACTGACTTTCTTTATAATCTTTTCCCCCCACTAAAGCAACGATTTCACCGTTTTTAGCTTTAATAGTGGCCATCGCCCCTTGAGAGAAATTATTTTGTTTACCGTTAGTATTCAGGTGATTCTTAAGGCTTTCTTCAGCTATAGCTTGAATTTTAGGGTTTAAAGCCGTTTCGATGACGAAATCTCCTTCTTGAGTTAAATTATCCCCTAATAGGCGATTCATCTCTTGGAAAACGTGACTATAATAATAAGGTGCTAAGATATTTGATAAAGTTTCCTGTGCTTTAGGACTAATTTCAATTCTTGAGCGTCTAGCTTCCGATGCTTCATCTTTAGTAATCATACCAGCGTTTAACATCCTTTCAATGACTCGGTTACGGAATTGGATAGCCGTATCATAATCTTGTACAGGATTATAAGCGTTCGGTGCTGGTAAAATACCCACTAAAGTAGCAGCTTGCGCAATGTTTAAGTCTTTAGCGGATTTATCGAAATAAAATTTAGCGGCATCTTCAAAACCATATAAATTAACTCCTAAATAAACTCGATTAAGATAAGTTTTTATGATTTCGTCTTTGCTGTAAACCGTTTCTAATTTGAAAGCTACCATCATTTCTCGTAACTTTCTCTGTAAATTATTATCTCTCCCCACCGCAGGATATAAACTTCTAGCTAATTGTTGGGTTATAGTACTCGCACCCTGTTTTACTTCACCCTGTTTATTTATTAATATTGCCCTTAAAATGCCTAAAGGATCAACTCCAAAATGCCAATAATAACGACTGTCTTCTGATGCCATCAAGGCTTTAGGTAAATAAGGGGAAAACTCTGTTAAATTTTCTAACTCTCGATGAGGGGAATCAATGCGAGGTGAAAGTAAGGTTTTACCATCTTCAGCATACATTACTGTTGAACCCCCCACATGATCAGGGATAGGATACACGTCATATTTTGTCCATTCAAAGCCTATCCAAGCCATTATCAATAATAAACCCACTCCGCTAGTAATTAAACCATAACGGGCAAAAGTTAACCATTTCGGTGGACATTTATCAAAGCGAATTTCAATAACATCTGCTAATTCTGGAGGGCCTAAAGTGATAATATCGTTATGATTGAGAGTAATAGATTGATAACGCTGATTGCCGTAATAAACGCCATTAGTAGAGTTTAAGTCTTTGATAATAAACTGTCCTGGGTTGTTACTATCTCTTTCGATGACACAATGAGTTTGACTAATAATCGCACTACGGATCACAATATCACAACTTTTAGTACTTCTTCCTATGATATAGCGATCGCCTAATAAAGGATAAAAAGAAGTATGTTTTTCTTGTCCATTTTTAACATGAATACCCTGTACTTTTGCGTTGGGTTTTAAAGTAGGAATCGATAACTGACTTTGAAGATTGTGCCATACTTGTGTAACGACTTTACTGACAGAAGAATCCGAGTTACCAGAGCGATTATCCATAATTTACAGCAACACAAAGTCAAGAAAAGAATTTTTAACCATACAAGTATAACTTTTTTCTTCGATAAAGGAAAGAAAGAGCGGAAATAGCAAACTATCATTTCACCAGAAGGGAAACTCTAAAAACTTGCATTTTTATTGGTCATTTGTTATTATAGATAAGTGTTGAAAAAAGGGTGTGTAGCTTAGTGGATTAGAGCGGCTGACTACGGATCAGCAGGTCGGGGGTTCGAGTCCCTCCACGCCCGTAATTTTTTATTACTACTTTTTTTGCGGAAAAATTCAGCGTGGGACTTCTTTCTCCATCTAAAGTTAAATTTCTCGAATAATTGTACCTTTAGTATCTAAATCTAAACATTTTACATCTGCTTTTATGCCTAAATTTTCCCAAGTATCTTTCATTACCTTGATTACTTTTTCAGCGTGTAAACTAGAGCTTAAAGCTAATAAAGTTGGTCCTGCACCACTAATTACCATACCATAACCTTGAGCTTGAATTACTGCTTCATGAATTTGATCATAACCTTTAATTAAACTCTTACGATAAGGTTGATGTAATTTATCGTTTAATGCTTCTTTTAACCAATCTTTTTTTCCTGTTTCTAAACCTTTAATTAATAAACCAAAATGGGCTATATTAAAAATAGCATCATGATAACTTAATTGTTTTGGTAATACTGATCTTGCTTCTTCTGTAGATAACTCAAAATCTGGAATAGCCACAATAAATTTTATATCTTCATGACAATTAATCGGAATAAAATGCCAATTATTTTCTTTTCCTACGGATAAAATACAATTACCTAAAAATGCAGGTACAACATTATCTGGATGTCCTTCAATGGCTATAGCTAAATTCAGTAAATTTTCTTGAGAAAGTTTTTGAGGAGAAAAATAATTAGCCGCTAATAAACCAGCCACAATTGCCGTTGCCGAACTACCTAAACCTCTAGCCAAGGGTACTTTTATACTAATTTTAATGTGAACTTCAGGAATAGGTAAATTAAGGTGTTGATAAAATTTCACAAAAGATTGATAAAGTAAATTATCATCCTTCAAACTAATTTTCTCTTGCCCATCCCCAACTACGGTAAAAGATGTTTTCTCGTCACTTAAACTAAATTCAAATTCATTGTAAAGATTTAACGCAGTACCGATACAATCAAAACCAGAACCTAAATTAGCTGTAGTTGCTGGTACTTGAATAAGGATAGAATTAGATTGATTCATGATAAAGTCGATAGTTTCAGAAAATTAAATCTCATTGATCAACCATTATTTTATCAGTCCTTTGACCATCGAAAAAATCATTAATTTACTTATAAACTCTCTTATGCTATTATTTTTTAATGTCTTGTGGAAAAGAATTTATCTGCTTCACTAAGAGATCAAAAATAAATCATTTGTAAATCCCTTGGCCATATAGACATGGTTTGGTTACAGAAATTGTTTACAAAAACTGACAAAGAAAATAATATCTCTGACAAAATTTATGACAGGGATTGGGTTACACTAGATCAAGAAATTTTTGGTCGTAGTAAGGTCTTTTTTAGTACAACTCAAGATATTGACTTGTATGAATTAGAGGAATTATGTGATTCGGTGGGATGGGCAAGAAGGCCATTGCGTAAAGTGCGTAAAGCCTTAGATAATAGTTATCTAGTCGCTTCTGCATGGGAAGTAAAGGGTGCAAAAACTGTTATGATTGGTTTCGCTCGTGCAACTTCAGATCATTCTTTTAATGCTACTATTTGGGATGTGGTGATACATCCTCGTTTTCAAAAAAAAGGTTTAGGTAAAACATTTATGAAATATATCATCAAAAAGTTACGGAGTGATGATATTAGTAATGTTACCTTATTTGCTGATCCTCAAGTAGTTGATTTTTACCGTCGTTTAGGCTTTGTATTAGATCCAGAAGGGATTAAGGGTATGTTTTGGTATCCTGACTAATTAATAAACCTCTAAATACCAAGCTAACTAGCTTTTTTAAACATTAGACATCTTCACACCTATGAGAGTAATGAGTTAAGAAATTAACGTTTTCCATCCCAATTAATTTTACTTTTTATTTTGCAAGAGATCTATAGTTTTATTAGAAGAGAAATACAACAACTAGAAATCCTAGGCTTGAAAATCCAAAGATATTCTATTCGTTATACTCAAGATGAATTAGTCGATATAAAAGATATACAGGAATTAGAAAAGCAAATTTAGGCTTAAATAGAGTAATAATATTAAAAATAGGTAATTCTCTTTATTTACAAGGTATATTTCCACCGAAAAAAGGAGATTCTGGAATTATCTCCAATGGTTTACCGAGTTTTAACCTTGCCATTTGCCATGCGTGTAAAGATTGACGAAATTCTAAATCTTCATAACGAGGCATTTTTTCTCTCATTGCCTGAAAATAACCAATAACAATACAAATTCCACCGATAATAAAAGGTTTTTCCCACATTCGATAAACTCCGATGGCAAAAATATATAAAGGATGAGTACCCATGAAATATTGACCTTTACCCCATCGTAACCTCCCAGTAATAATACCTTTTTCCGATGAACCCATTAAGCGTTGATGAATAAAAATTAAATCAGGATCATTAATACTACGAGTGCGCCAACCTTTCATTCTTGCTCGATGAAAAGCAATTCCATCCCAATGTACTTCTCTGACTAATCCTCCTATATCTTCAAAACACTGACGACGATAAAAGTTGATTTGTCCTGCAACCATTTCATCTGTCATTCTTTCTTGGGTTAGTTTACCATCTTCTAATAAGTAAGGTTTTCCACTAGCAGATCCTAAATACTTATCTTTATCAAAATAAGTTAGTAATGTGGCAAAATATTCTGGTTTAAACTCTAAATCACCGTCTAACTTCCCTATAAAATCATAATCTTGAGTTTTTAATCTTTCATAACCGTAATAAAATGCCTCTACAACACCTGGCCCGACAGAACGCTTACCTCTATCTGCTTTAGTTACTACATGAATCCATGAATATTGTTGAGCAGCTTGTGCTAATATTTGAGGGGTTTTATCTGTTGAACCATCATCAACAATAAGCCATTCTACTGGAGTTAAAGTCTGATTAGCCATTGACTCAATAGTTTTTTCGAGATAATACTCTTCGTTACGCACAGGGGAAATTAAAACTATTTTAGGATTTAATTGATTGGTCATTATGATTGTTTATTGTTATTTCGCTAAATATATCTTAACTTTAAATATAATTCTGAAAAAAATGATCTGAAAAAATAAAAAGATGAAAATAGCTTATTTAATTAATCAATATCCTAAAGTAAGTCATAGTTTTATTCGTAGAGAAATTCTCGCACTAGAAAGTCAAGGAATAACAATTAGTCGTTTTTCTGTACGCTCTTGTGCTGATCAGTTAGTTGATGTTACAGATATAGAAGAATTAAAAAAAACTAGATTTATTCTTGATGTAGGAATTTTGGGGTTAATAATTAGTTTATTTCGAGTCGTTATTCTTAATCCTGTTAACTTTATTCAGGCTTTGGTTTTAACCTTCAAAATTGGCTATCTTTCTGACAGAGGTATTTTACTTAATTTTGCTTATTTAGCTGAGGCTTGTGTTTTATCATTTTGGTTAAAAAAAGAGCAAATATCACATATACACGCTCATTTTGGCACAAATTCAACCACCGTTGCTATGTTATGCAGTATCTTATCTGATTTCACCTATAGCTTTACTATTCACGGCCCTGAAGAGTTTGATAAACCGATGGCGATCGCACTACCTGAAAAAATAAAAAGAGCTACATTTGTGGTAGCAATTAGTAGTTATGGCAAAAGTCAAATTTATCGTTGGTGTGATTATAAAGAATGGGGAAAAATTCACATTATCCATTGTGGTTTAGAAGAAAAATTTATTCAAGCCGAAGTTACTCCCATTGCTGAAGAAAATCGTTTAGTGTGTGTTGGGAGATTATGCCCTCAAAAAGCACAACTGTTATTATTAACAGCAGTAGCTAGATTAAAAGAGAAAGGAATAGAATGTAAAATAATTTTAGTGGGAGATGGCGAATTAAGAGAGGAAATAGAAGAATTAAGTCAAAAATTGGGTATAAAAGAGCAAATTGAGATTACAGGTTGGGCGAGTAGTGATGAAGTTATACAGCAAATCTCTCAAGCAAAATTAATGGTAATGCCTAGCTTCGCCGAAGGTTTACCCGTGGTGATTATGGAATCATTAGCTTTAGGAAAACCAGTTATTACTACTTATGTTGCAGGTATTCCTGAATTAATCATCAACGGTGAGTCAGGTTGGTTAATCCCAGCAGGAGATATTGATGCTTTAACAGTAGCTTTAGAATCTGCTTTAAGTTTACCCATAGAAAAAATAGCGCAAATGGGCAAAAAAGGGAAAGAAAAAGTTACCGAAAATCACGACATCAAAAAAGAAGCCGAAAAGTTAAATAATTTATTTGAAAAATATTGTAAAGATTTTCTACAAATAGTTTCCAAGAATTCATAATTTATAGAAAAATTAATGGTTTAATGATCTAAGCTAAAAGTTTTATTCTAATCAAAATTTATCAAAAATGAGTTTAAATAATATTGAATCCTTATCACCTGTGCCATCAGGAAGTCTGGAAATATTAGAAATCAGGAATATAGACAATAACTCTGAGGAAAAAATAAAATTATCATTAGTAATTCCTACTTATAATGAAAGTAAAAATATACCTACTATCATTCAAAAATTAACTCAATTATTAGATTCACGGATTCCTCAACAATACGAATTAATTATAGTTGATGATAATAGTCCCGATAAAACTTGGGAAGTAGCTTTAGATTTGATGCCTATTTATCCTCAATTAAGGGTAATGCGACGCACGGAGGAAAAAGGATTATCTACCGCCGTCATTAGAGGGTGGCAAGTAGCAAAAGGTGAAGTTATCGGGGTAATAGACGCAGATTTACAACATCCTCCTGAAACGCTGTTAAATTTATGGGAAAAAATCGAACAAGGAGCGGATTTAGCTATCGGTAGTCGTCATGTCGAAGGTGGAGGAGTTAGCGATTGGAGTGCTACACGTCGTTTTCTCTCTCGTGGGGCACAAACTTTAGGTTTAGTTATCTTACCAGGAGTAATTGGACGCATTTCTGATCCCATGAGCGGTTATTTTTTAGTACGTCGTCGCTGTTTATTCGGTTGCACTCTTAGCCCTTTAGGGTACAAAATTTTAATTGAAGTCTTAGGTAGAGGTAAAATCGGTTTAATTGGAGAAGTGGGATATATTTTTCAAGAACGACAGGAAGGTGAAAGCAAAGTAACAAAACAACAGTATATTGACTATATTCGTCATTTAATTCGTTTGCGATTATCTTTATGGCAAATTAACCGTTTTATTCGTTTTGGTGTCGTAGGATTAAGTGGTGTATTTGTTGATATGACATTTTTATATCTCCTAAGTGATCCCTCTACCCTGGCTTTACCCTTAACTCGCAGTAAAATTATAGCGGCGGAATTAGCTATTATTAATAATTTTCTGTGGAATGATGCTTGGACTTTCAAAGATATTTCTCAAAAACAACCGGGAAAAAGACAAAAAATCAAAAGATTTATCAAGTTTAATCTTGTTTGTTTAGCAGGATTAATTCTTAATGTTTTATTATTAAATTTCTTCTTCAATGTTTTTGGTTTAAACCGTTATCTGGCTAATTTATTGGCGATCGCATTTGTTACTATTTGGAATTATTGGTTAAACTTAAAACTCAGTTGGCGAAGCACAGAAATAAATTAATAAGAATAAAAATTTATCCCTAAAATATATTTGCAATAGTTTCTCTTCCTAAAAATATTCATAATATTTCCAATTTGATATTTTTATTTACAGTTCAGGATTACTATATCTTAAACTTCGTATTAAGTTAATTGACGCTCCTATAAATAACAAAAGTGATGCAATAGAAATAATAAAACAACCTGGAAATGAAGATTCAGAATTATAAATACCAGTAATTTTAGATATATTATCAGCACGGAATGCCAATATTAGACTAGGACATATCATGATCATTTTTTGCCAAGGCAAATGTAAACCAATCATCATCAAAGGAGCATAAATAGTGTAATCATAGATTTGAAGTGGCATAAAAAAACCAATGAGAGCAATTATCAAAATAAAAATTTCTAAGAAAAAATAGGCAGGTATTGTATCATTGGGCGTATCTTTGCCACCTACAATGTTCCCCCAGAAATAGATCTGATTTCTACGAATAATTATTCCGAATACTATAGCTACTAATATACCAATAATAAATATAGACATTCGGGAAAAATCTAAGTTTAATTGATGTATTAAATTTATTAATCCTCCTAGATTATAAGGTTTATTTGCCAGTACATCCATGGAAGTAAAGGTTATAACATTAGCAAAAAATCCCTGAATTGTAGGGAAAATACCACTTATGTAAAAAGCAACACTACTAGAAAGAATTATGAGTAATATCCCCCCAAAAACTATTCCCCAGTTCATATTTATTAATAATATAATTATCGGGATAATAAATATATGAGGTTTAAGTGATAGTAAATAAATACCTAATACACAAAGCAAAAATTGTTTTTGTTTTAAACCATAAAAGATAGCAACCAGACCAAAAGTATAAATAATAGAAGTTTGACCAAGGTTAAATACCATCGGGACTGATTGTAAAAAAAAACAATAAGTACCTCCTAACCATAATCGAGAATCTTTCCAACTACTAAGTTTTATACCCCGTAACCAGTTTGCCATTAAAAGAAAAATACCAACTAAAGCTAAATAATTTAGATAACTCCAAAGTAAATTAGCTGTTTCAAAAGGAAAAAGAGCCAACAAACAGGCTATTGGTGCCCATGAAGGAGGATATCCCCATAATTGATGTTCTCCGGGGAAAAACTCTGTATTTTTGTACGTCTCAACGAAAATATCGTGAATATATGGATTTTGACCATTTAACCATGCTTTGCCAGCTACCCAAAAATAACGACTATCGATTCCTTCCGACATTGATAGATTAGGGTTTATTTTTGTTGCAATATAAGCAACTCCTAATATAAACAGGAGAATCGAGCCACTTAAAACAATAGGATGTTTCCAAATAGAGGGATTTAAAAATTTTTGTAAAGAGGTATTTAATTTCATGAGATCGTGTCTTATTCAGATAAGTATTTAATTTTTGTTTTATTTTTTAGTCTGAAAAAAATCTTGCACTTGATGGATTATATATATTAAATCCTGATCCTCTAAACCAATCCAAAGAGGCAATCTTACTAAGCGATCGCTCAAATTATTGGTATTTAATAAATCTCCTTGAACTTTACCAAATTGCTGTCCGGCAGGAGAAGAGTGTAAAGGCACATAATGGAAAACAGAATAAATACCATTTGCTTTCAACCTTTCGATGAAATCAGTCCGTTGCTGTAAATTCGAAAGAAGTAAATAATACATATGAGCATTATGTTGACAGTGAGAAGGAATAATTGGGCGACGAATTTTCCCATCATTTTCTAATGGAGCAAATTCACTATGATATTTGTCCCAAATTTGCAATCTTTTTTTGGTAATAGAATCAGCATCTTCTAACTGTGCCCACAAAAAAGCCGCATTTATTTCGCTAGGTAAATAAGATGAGCCAATATCTACCCAAGTATATTTATCCACTTGTCCACGGAAAAATTGACTGCGATTAGTGCCTTTTTCCCAAATAATTTCCGCTCTTTCCATTAAATTAGGATCATTAATTAATAAAGCTCCCCCTTCACCACAAATCACATTTTTAGTTTCATGAAAACTCAGGGCGGCTAAATGCCCAAAACTGCCTAATGATTTTCCTTTATAAGTTGACATAATCCCTTGGGCGGCATCTTCAATCACAATTAAGTTATGTCTTTGAGCAATGTCCATAATCTTATCCATTTCACAACCAACACCAGCATAATGAACTGGTACAATGGCTTTTGTTTTAGGTGTAATAGCTTCTTCTATTTTTGTTTCATCAATATTCAGAGTATCTGGACGAATATCAACAAAAACTGGTACACCACCTCTAAGTACAAAAGCGTTAGCCGTAGAGACAAAAGTATAAGAAGGCATAATAACTTCATCCCCGGGTTGAATGTTAGCGAGAATTGCCGCCATTTCTAATGCACCAGTGCAAGAATGACTTAAGAGAGCTTTTCGAGATCCAATACGAGATTCTAGCCAAACCTGACATTTTTTGGTAAATTCCCCATTTCCTGATAATTGTCCTTGATTAATTGCTTGTTGTATGTAATCAAATTCTTTGCCCGTAGCAAATGGTTTGTTAAAAGGAATTTTATAAGTCATAAATTCATCCAAGTTAAATTAATTTTTCCCCCAAACTTGGGGATTAAGGGGAACAAGTGCGTAAGTCGTGATCTTTACTAATTATAAGCAGCTCTGCGGTTGTTTGTGATCTTTTTACGGGCTTGTTCTTCTCGATCTCTTTGTAATTCTGCTAATATACGGTAAAATTTACTGTCAGACTATTATTTACTTGCGTAACAATCAGGGACTGTTCGCAAAATAAAATCTCGAATGAACGGATCTTGCACTATAATTTTTGGTAATTCTTGTTCAATAAGTGCTTTTATTTTGGAAGAACTTATAGAACCCATTTGGTATCTTTTTTAGAATGATTATATAGTAATGATTTCAGGAGAAATGCTTTAATCTCGTCAATTGAGTTACAGGTGTAAATATAAAATAGGTTCTATAATTGTTAGTTTTTTAATATTTATCTTAATTTTGGAAAAAACCATGATGGTTAAAAAAAATCTATTTTTTTCCCAAATATTTTTTTTATTATTCTATTTGGGTTAATTTTTACCGCTCCTTTGATTGTGAATGCTTGTTTGCCTACTGACGACATAATGTATCATTTAATCTATAGTCATCATTTTTCCAAACAGTTTTTGCAAGGCGATTTTTATCCTCGTTGGCTTCAAGATATGAATGTAGGTTTTGGTAGTCCTACTTTTTTCTTTTATGGACCTATTCCTTATTTTTTTACTAGTATATTTTCGCTACTACCTGATTACAGCTCATCGAGTTGTAATGACCTTGGTATAGCTAGTTTTTTTGCCTTAGCTGCGTCTGGATTAACAGCTTATTGTTGGCTGAAAGAGATAGTTCCGAAAAATTATGCAACATTGACTTCTATTATTTATATGGGTTTACCATTTTATTTAGCCGTTGATCTATATAGGCGCTTTGCTTTTGCTGAGTATTGGAGTTTTGTTTGGATGCCTCTAGTGTTATTTTTTACGATAAAAATAGTTAAAAATTCAAAAATTAATATTATTGGGTTAGCGATTAGCTTGGCTTTATTGATAATGACTCACCTTCCAACTTTTATTATTTTTTTTCCTGTTGTTATTGGCTATGCTTTCTTTGTATCAAACCGAAAGCAATGGAAAATGACTTTCATTCGCCTAAACTTAGCAATAATAATCGGAGTCGGCTTGTCTGCAATTTATTGGTTACCTGCAATGACGACTCAGCAGTCAATTTCCATGGATGCTATATTAACTGGAATGTATGATTACAAAAACAACTTCCTTTTCACAGGTCCTAAAGTTCAATATAATGAGTATAAGTATTATTGGAACTATTTAGAATTATTAACAATTGTGTCAGGGGGATTAGCTTTTACTGGTTGGAAAATTTCCAGAAAGTTTTCCGCTGCGACTTTGAGACAAGAAGTAGACTATTGGATGGTAATCTCCCTTCTTTCTATTTTTATGATGCTTCCTTTAAGCGAATTTATTTGGGATACATTACTCGTAATACAAAAAATTCAATTTCCAGCACGTTTTAACACTATTTTAACTATTTCCATAACAGGAATTCTCGCACCAGTGATTTCACAATTGCAAGTGAATTATGCATTTTCAAATTTTTTTAGTAAAGTGAACTATAAAAAAAAATTGTCACTTTGTATTTACCTATTTATCATAATTTCCACCGTAACTATAATACAAATTATACCATGTCAAAAGATAATTAATTTTCATGGAAGTGAGAATACAATATTAGCACTTGCTGTAATATTATTTTTATTGATAGGAATTTCTTTTATACGCCAACCAATTAATTTTTATAGGTATAAGTTTGTCTTGATCGGATTTGTATTAATTATTAGTCTATTTTTAAATGGAATTTTTCTCGGAAAAAGTGCATTCTATTTGCGATGGAGCAATGCTCAAATTTCTAATATATTAAAGATTAGTCAAGCTGCTGATGAACATCGTCCTCAATGAGTCCCACAGCAAGTATTTAAAAACACTCTCAAATTAAGAGAAGAATTCTCGGCTATAGAAATTAATCAAGGAGAGGCTACTTGGTCAATTAAGCAATGGAAACCCAGAGAAATCATTTTAGAAGTAAATGCAACAAAAGATACTAAGTTTACCATTGGTCAATTTTACTATCCAGGATGGGTAGCAAAGTTAAAAGGTTCATTGAAAAGCTTACCGGTAAGTTTTTCTGAATTAGGTTTACTACAAATATCAGTCCCAACGGGATATAATGAAGTTTCTATAACTCTAAATGCACAGAGAGAAGAAAAATTGGGTAAAACCATTAGTCTGATTTCAGTTTTATTGAGTCTATTTTTTTTATTTTTAATGAGATGGAAGCCTTCTGTCTAATTTTGAAGATGAGCAAAAACAGAAAAACTGAATCCAAAAGTTAAAATCTGAAAAAGGTTTTCTGTACAAGTTTTAACTCCGACTTCCAAAAATAATACCTAAAACAATTAATCCCATACCGATACTTTTGCTTATTGTAATTGGTTCTTTGAAAAAGAGGTTACTCAAAATCAAGACGATAACAAAAGCTAGGCTCATAAAAGGATAAGCATAACTAATCGGAAATTTACTCATAGCACCCATCCACGAAATGGCGGCTAAAAATGCTGAAGCAAAGCCAGTCATAATCCAAGGATTGAGTAATAAACGGATCATAAACCCGATTTTATCTGCGGATTCAACGGGCATCGCTCCTGCTAAATTTACTTGCCATTTAATTACTATTTGACCATAGACGGTTAAAAGTATTGTTAGAAATATATAGATATGATTCATGTAATTAATAAATGATAAATATCTTGGGGATTTTTAAATTTAAAGCCTAATGATGAATAAAGATTTACTACCGCTAGATTAGAAGCGGAAACAGAGCTAATAATTTCTTGATAACCTAATTTAAACATTTCTTGACAAGCTAAACTCCAAAAATATTTAGCCATTCCTTTTCCTCGATAATCAGGACTTAAAGCATGGAGAAGTATCTGGTTGTCTGAAAATGCCCAAAATCCTGCAAGTTTTTTTTCATACATCAATCCCCATACTTTATCTTCGTTAAAGAGTTGAGTTAGCCATGAGTTATATCTTAGATCAGCTTTCTTTTTTTTGACATTAAAATCCCGATGAAACCTATCATATTTAAAAGCACCCTCGCAAATATTGATTAATTCTTCTAGGGAATTTTTTTGACCAAGATTTACTTTATCACATTGATAATAAATAAATTTTTCAGATGAACTGTAAGGCTGTATCAAAGTATCACAATAATAAAAACCATTTTCTAATAAAATTTTCGTGTTCCAAAGAGGATCAATTTTTATAGTAAAGTGTCCTTTTATTTTACTTTTTTTGAGTTGATTTATGTTTAAACAAAGATCTTTTTCAGAGTCAATGATAATCTCGAAGGTGGGAAGATTTAGAATTTTGTTATCCCATGGTGTTTCTTTTAAATAACTATCTTTTTTTTTTGTTAAGCTGGAATTCATAAATTATTCTAGGAGTATAGTGCATAAATAAAACCAATATTGAAAACTCTGTATTGTCTAATATTTAGATAAATTTAACCTTGGTTTATTTCTACCTTTTACCACTAGAATTAATTAAAGTTATTTAACAGTCTAATGAACTCCAATAATGAAAAGTTGCCAAGGGTGATTTATACTTAAATCCTATTCTTGAATAAAGGTTCAACACAGAAATATTATTGATAGAAATAACCGTTTCAGTTTTTTTTGTAACCGTATGTAATCATTTTTTCTAAGACCGATAACCAAAAGAAATCTCCAAGTCCACTATTAACATAATTAGCAGAAAAACCAGCTAGAATTAAGTTATCTTCATTTCTTGCCATAAAAGCAATTTCATTTCCCAAATAAGATAAATAATCAAAAGTAACTTGATCATTTTCTAGTAAATCATCAACCCAAAAAGAAAATCGTTGATCTGCGATTTGCTTAGAACATTTAAAATCAAGATGAAATCTATCATCAGAAAAAGAACTTTTTGCTATTTCTTTAATTTTGATCACTTTATTTATATCTTGTTTATCTAATGAGTATAATTTAAAATTTTCTAATTTATATCTTTTTGGTAAATAATCGGTTTTATTTTTTATAAAATTCTCTAAAATAAGATTGTTTTTAAAAGTGGTTTGAGGCGTAACAATTACTTCCACAAAATAAAATGCACATTTTCCAAGAAGATAACTAAGTTTTAAATTTTGTTTGCTAATACGAGTTTGAATAAAAAAGTTTTGACATTCTTGATCTTTTTGCTGAAGAAGAGATGTTAATAGGGTAGAGTCCATTGTTAATAAATCATTTTCATTTAAGTCAAAACTGGGTAAACCTAGATTTCTAGTCTCATAGGGTAATTCTCGAAAATAAGTCATATTCATAATAATTTTTTATATTTTATTTCTAATAATGTATAAAGGTCTTTTTTTTGTTTCATTAAAAGTTTTACCAAGATAAATTCCAATAATTCCAAGTATGAAAATAATTATACCTCCTAAAAAATAAAGAGAAACAATTAAACTTGCCCATCCCGTAATAGAAGATCCATAAAATAAAACTCGAAAAACAGTTACACAACCTAGAATAAAAGATATGGTAGAAATGATAAAACCAAAGATGATTGATAAGCGCAAAGGTTTATCTGAATAGGCGATGATGGTATCGATGGCTAATTTACATAATTTTTTAAATGTATATGTACTTTTTCCTTCTAATCGAGAATCATGTTTCACTTCAATACTGGCGGTAGGAAAACCCATCCAATCAACTACCCCTCCAAAAAATCTCAATTGTTCTCGAATATCACGAAAGTTATTAACTACTTGACGGGAGATAATTCTAAAGTTACCCACTTCAGCATCATATTTTAAATCAGCTAGATAGTTAAAAACTTGATAAAACAACCCTGATGTTACTTTTTTAAGCCAATTATCTTGTCTATTTTTTCTTTTTGCCAAAACTACATCATAACCTTCTTGTGCTTTTTGATAAAGTTGTGGTATTTCTTCAGGACGATCTTGTAAATCACAATCCATTACTACTATCCAATCTCCATCACAATGATCTAATCCTGCGGTAATGCCATAGTGTTGACCAAAATTACGACTAAATTGGATTCCTTTGACTCTGGGATCTTTTTGGGCTAATTCTAAGATTATCTCCCATGAGCGATCGCCACCACAATCTTCTACGAGAACAATCTCAAAATCATTAGTAATTATACTTAAAGATAAATTAAGGCGATCATAGAGTTCATGGAGTGATTTTTCTGCTTTATATACTGGTACAATTATAGAAATATGACTCATGACTTAAATGTTTTATTAATTTTTTATTAATTTTTCTCATGATAAACAGTGAAAATGTATAATGGGTAATCAAATGTAATATTCCTTAACAATTTTGTACATAATTCGCAGATAAAGATTAGGATGTGAAAGTAAATTAGTTCAGAATTTTATCGAGATGAAGAAAATACCTATACTTCAATTGTTTTTGATTACTATAGTTTCAATAGGAATATTTTTCCGTTTTGGTAATTTGGATTTAAAACCTTATTGGTATGACGAAACTTATACTTCCTTACAGTTATCTGGTTATACCCATGAAGAAGTAAAACAAGATATTTTAACAGGTAGATTAATTGGAATAGAAGACTTACAAAAATATCAATATCCTAATAAAAATTCCGATAAAACTGTATTTGATACTATTAATAATATTGCTAAACAAGAAGCTCAATTAACACCTTTATATTTTATTTTGGCTCGATATTGGGTAGAATTTTGGGGAAATTCTGTTACCGTTATTCGTAGTTTATCAGCTATTTTCAGCTTATTAACAATTCCCTTAACTTATTGGTTATGTTGGCAATTATTTAACTCTGCATCAATTGCTTGGATAGGAATGGCTTTAATGGCGGTTTCTCCCTTTCATATTTTATATGCACAAGAATCACGCCCTTATAGTTTATGGACATTAACAATTTTACTTTCTTGTGGCTTATTTTTGAGAGCAAATCGTCAAGATAATAAGCTCAATTGGTTACTTTATAGTTTTTCAATTATTCTGGGTTTATATTCTTTTCTTCTTAATATTTTTGTTTATATATCTCATGGTATCTACTTAACTATTACCCAAGGTTTTCACTTTACTAATCAAGTTCGTAATTATTTAATATCAACTATTTCAGGATTTATTTTATTTATTCCATGGATTTATTTAGTCATAGTAAATGTTTCTATTAAAGAAAGAGGTTTTCAAGACGAAAATAATTCTTTAATTAAATATACTGTCAAATGGTTAAGAAATATAGGCTTAATTTTTGCTGATTTTAATATTGACGATGAAAGTAGCAAACTAGCAATATTATTTTATGGAATAATCTTATTATTTATCTTGATATTAGTTACCTATGGACTTTATTTTTTATATAACAATGCACCTAATAATAGTCATATCTTTATTTTTAGTTTAATTTTAGTCCCCGCTATAACTTTAACTTTACCTGATTTAATGATTGGCGGATTAAGAGCTGTAATTATTAGATATATGATCCCTTTTTTGATAGGAATACAGTTAGTTATAACTTTTTTATTAGGCAAAAAATTAACAATAGTTCAAAATATAAAACAACAAAAATTATGGCAAATAATAATGGTAATAATTCTATCTTTAGGAGTAATATCAGGTACTCAAATAACTTTTGCTTCGACATGGGCGAATAAAGCGATACCGAAAAATACACCAGAGACTGCGAGGATAATTAATCAAGCAGAAAAACCTTTAATTATCAGTGATTTTTGGTTTCCTAATATTATTTCGCTAAGTTACAAATTAGATAATAAAGTTAGATTTCAATTAGTAGAAAAAGCTGAAAATTTGAAGATAGAAAAAGGATTTAGTGATGTATTTTTATATCAACCTTCTGAAGATTTAACACAAAAACTAAATAGTAATTATTCCTTAGAATCTATTGAAGAAGACTTATTATTTAAGCTCAAATGATTGGGTTTTTATCGATTTATTTAGCAGGATTAATTCTTAATGTTTTATTATTAAATTTCTTCTTCAATGTTTTTGGTTTAAACCGTTATCTGGCTAATTTATTGGCGATCGCTATTGTAACTATTTGGAATTATTGGTTAAACTTAAAACTAAGTTGGCGTACCACAGAAAATTAACTAAATTGTTATGATATGATAAAATAATAATAATTTTAAAATTATTTTTAAATAGTTAATATTATATCTAAAACTAATCACTAATATATCTTAAAATCTCACATCAAATTGTTATATTTACCTTTTTATTAGTATTAATTATTAATAGCTATTCCTGCTAAATAACCAGTAGTCCAAGCATTTTGAAAATTGAATCCTCCTGTTACCCCATCAATATCTAAAATCTCTCCAGCAAAATATAAATTAGGACAAATTTTACTCATCATTGTCTTAAAATCAACCTCTTTTAATGTGATTCCTCCACAGGTAACAAATTCATCTTTAAACATTCCTTTTCCTTCAATTTTATACTCTCCTTTAGTTAATTCTATAGCTAATTTTTCCATCTCTTTTTTTGTCATTTCTGCCCAAATTTTATCAGCATTTATTAAACTATAATTAACTAAATTTTGCCATAATCTTTTAGGAATATTAAATTGACTATAATTAATGACTTTTTGTTTAGATACTGATTCTTTTACCTTAGATAATTCTTCTTTAATAGAGTTAAAATCATATTCAGGAAGCCAGTTAATAATTAAAGGTAAATTATAATTATTATCATATAAAATTCTTGCACCCCAAGCAGATAATTTTAGCACGGCAGGACCACTCAAACCCCAATGAGTTACTAATAATGCTCCTTTTTGTTCTAGTTTTTTACCCTGTTTAATACCCAGTTGTAAATAACCATTATTAACACTAATTCCAGCTAAGTTTTCTAAACGAATATCTTTAATTTTAAAAGTAAATAATGATGGTATCGGAGATTGTATAGAATGTCCTAAATTTTTTGCCCATTTATAACCTAAAACATTACTTCCTGTGGCAATTAAAAGAGATTTACAACTTAAAACATTTCCTGATTTGAGGGTTAAATTAAAACCTAATTCTGATTGATGAATTTCTTTAACAGGAGTTTGAGTTAAAATTTTTATCCCCCATTGTTGTGCAGTTTTTATTAAACAATCAATAATAGTTTGAGAATCATTGGTAACAGGAAAAATCCTCCCATCGCCTTCGATTTTTAACTTTACTCCCCGACTTTCAAACCACTTAATGGTATCTTGGGGTTGAAATCGAGAAAAAGCGCCTCTTAATTCTTTACCCCCACGAGGATAATTATTTACTAATTCACTAGGGTTAAAACAATGATGAGTAACATTACATCTACCACCTCCAGAAATTTTCACCTTTCCTAAAAGTTGATTTGTGGCTTCTAAAATAGTAATTTTCAATGTTGGGTTATTGATAGCGCAATTAATGCCTCCAAAAAAACCCGCCGCACCACCGCCAACGATGATAACATCAGAATAATTTGTCATTTATTTATTATTTATTCAGGGAAAAATTTTTCTAGGCAACGGAGGATAATTCACGAGATACCACCCCTTGATAAAAGTTACTTAATTGAAGGGTTGCTGAACTCCAGCTCCATTTTTCGGCTTCTAAACGAGCATTTTGTCTTAATTGCTCACTCTCTTCTTTATGGGCTAATAAACGGCGAGTAGCGGTAATCGCTCCTTGAGAGTCATCAGGATTAAACATATAACCGTTAACACCATCGGTGACAATATCAGGAATACCGCCACGTCTAGCTGCTACCACTGGGCAACCTGCCGCCATTGCCTCTAATAATACTAAACCAAGAGTTTCTGTAGAGGAAGGAAAAATAAAAGCATCAGAGGAAGCATAAGCCGCGCCTAATTCTTCCCCGTGAAGATAACCGACAAAATTTGTGTTAGTATTAGCGAAAAGAGTTTCTAATTCGTCTCTAGCTGGACCATTTCCCACAATTGCTAATCTAGCTTCGGGAATACTCTCTAAAACGGGTTTTATCTTATCAATTTCTTTTTCGGCGGAAACTCTACCAACATATAATAATAATGGTACATCTGGATGGCCTTGAGAAAGACGATTACGCATTTCCTGTGAAGCTAAACTAGGATGAAAAGAATCTGTATCAACGCCTTTTTGCCATAAATCAACTTTTTCAATACCATGACTAACTAATTCATCTACCATGGCTGTGGAAGTACAAAGGTTTAATTGGGCTTGATTATGAGCTAATTTTAGTAATTCCCATAAAATACCTTCTAATGCACCTAAATTGTAATGATGAAGATATTGTGGTAAGTGAGTATGATAAGAAGCTACAAGAGGAATATTTAATTTTTTAGCGTAGTAAATCCCCCCAATACCCAAAACTGCGGGGTTAACCACATGAATCAAATCTGGTTTAAATCTTTTTAATGCAAAATCAATGGAAGGATTAGGAATGGCTAATTTTAATTCAGGATACATAGGTAAAGGAATACCTTTTATACCGTTAATTTTTGCTCCTTTATACTCTTTTAAACCACCTTCAGGAGAGAAGATTAACACTTCATTTCCTTGTGTTTGTAAATGTTCAACGGTATGCTTTAAACGAGTAACGATGCCATCAACTTTGGGCAAAAATGTTTCGGTAAATAATGCAATACGCATAAAATGAATAGTGAATAGTCAATAATTAAGTAATAAATATAGCAACAAACGGCATAGTTAAGACAAATAAATTCTTAGGGAAACCAAAATTACTTAATTTCAAATTTTTTAAGGGCATTTTGGGCATGAAAACGAACTTGTGCATTATGATTAACTTCTATCGCTTTTAGAATCTTAACCGCAGTAACGACATTAAGTTGTTTCAAACTATAACAAAAACTTTGTAAAATTTCTGGCTGATTTAACTTAGAGGAATTATTTTCATAGAAATTGCTTAGAATTGTTACACATTGATGCTTTAAAGTTGTTTTTCTCACTCTTCCTAAAGCCGTAATGATTTCCAAAGTGATGGATAAATCCAAATCCTCTTTAGATAAATAATTGTCTAAACATTGTAAACTTTCAGGAGTTGCTATCCATGTTAAAGATCTTACAATTGTAACTTTTAACGGTATAGGAGTATTTTCATTGCCTAAAACTTTCTTTAAAGATTCTATGGCAAAAATATGGTTACTACGACTTAAAGAAATCGCCGTTTGTTGTGCTACAGATAAATTTATATCTTCTAATAAAGGAGACAATAACTTGATTAACTCTACATCTTCACCAGATTTTAATTTTAAACCCAAGGCGATAACTGCTTCTTTTCTTACGGATGAGGCATAATCTTTTAAGGCATTAATCATTACTGATTTAATTTCAGGAGTATCAAAATTTCTTAAAGTAGCGATGGCAGTTGTTCTAATCGTGCTATCTTGATCATTAACAACCGATAATAAAGGTTTAATCACTTCTAAACTAGGAATTTGTGCCAAAGCCTGAGTAGCTAACAGACGATAAGAAGGATTATCTAGTAACTGTGATAAAAAAATAATTGATTGTTTTCCTTGACTAGCTAAAGTTTGAGAAGCTAACAACAATAAATCTTCTTCTTGAGTCATGGTTAATAACTCCGTAACAATTAAAATAATTTCAGGATTTTTGATTTCACTAAGTATTTTTAAACCATACCAACGATGTTCAACATTAGCTTTTTCATCTAAAATTATTTTTTTTAAAGGTTGAATTACTTGACTACCGTATTTTACCAGTATTTTTGCTATTGCCCATTTTTGTTCAAAATCTCCCAATGGCAGAATCTCCAAAGCTAATTCTAAGGAGATAGTTTCAGGATTATCAAGAGAAATAGTCGATAAATCAGCAGGAATAAGACTTTTTTCAGGGAAAATACTAACCATGACAGAAGAAGGTAAAAAGAAGAATTATGTCTTTTTTAGAATAAATTTTCGGCAAACCTTATTTAGTAATTTTGATCACATAAAAACATTTTTTATGCACTTACTGCAAAAAGATGATGTAATATTTAATTAAAATATCTTAAAGTTAACTAAGTTTTAAAGCATTAACAGGCACATCATCCCAACAAGCAACAGTTTTAATGGTAACTTCCCATCCCTGTTGTTTTTGTTGCGGTGTTAATTTTTCTAGCCAATTATTATGACAATCTTCTGCTGCCTTTTGATTAGTAGTAGCAATACAAGCCTGAATTATACCACAACCATCTTTTTGTTCGTTAACCCAAATAGCCATAATAAATTAGTTGATAGTGAATAGTTGTTGATTTCTTCTGTTTAAAAGTTGCTAATATATCTTTTAAAATCGTTAATTTTCCTTATCTTTGATTAATATTGATTAATAGTAAATCTTAGTTTATTCTTTGATGACTTTTTGAAGAAATAAATATATAGAAATTATATCATAGAAAGAAACTTCGATAAATCTCGAAAAATATCTAACTTTATCGATATTAAGTTAAACTATCTTAAATGTCAAAAGAGGACTCCCGTTAAATTTCTCAACAAAAAAGTCCCACTGAAATTAACGGGTGGGCTGCTACGCAGTGCCTACGGCAGGAATTTTGACCAACAAAGGAAACATTTTAATTCCTTATTCTTTAAAAAAATGATAGAATAATACCCAGATATTCAAGGGATTGACTTCCCTAGCTTCTTCCGTCGAGACAAATATCACCCAAGAAAATGTAATGGTGACGCGCTTGGTAAGTTAAAACATTAATGTTTGTTAAGTTAAGCATTAATAGTAAAGTCGAAAAAACTCAAAAATAAGAATTTAGATCCTTCGGCGGTAGGGCATATCGTGGAAGTAAAAATAAAATGCTTGTTGATTTGGTCTGACGGGGATTTTGAGAGTAATCTTGAAATCTAGTTAAGAGGATAAGAAACAAGAATCACCCATCATAATCTTTGATTTTATGGTGTGAGTGTCAATGACTAAAGTAGATAACTTACCAATTTGCTCTTTTCCGTTAATATCTAACTCACTATGACATAAAAAAACTTTTTCGGTGACTCTAGCTAATAAATCTTGTATAACTCTAGTAACTAATTCATTTTCAGTTAGTGTGTCAGAGACAATAGAGTGAGATTGCCACGATTTTAAAAATATTGATGATGCAAATAATTCACTGCTTTGACTCCAAAGATGACTTCCCACATCAAGCCAAAATTGCCAAGGATGATGACTGCGATATGAGCGATATTGATATACTGAAGCAATGGTAACAGCTTTTTTTGAACTTTGTTTTAAAAAGGGGATAACTTCCATTGGTAAAGGATTTGCGGTTATTGTACCTTTACGCAATAAAGTAACCAGTTTAGTCATCATATCATAATTATTTTGATTCCCTAGTCTTTGTTGTATTTGCCAAAAATGTTGCGCAGTTTCTCGAAATTCACGAAGAGTTTTTGATTGACTATAGTTTAAATCAGTAATATTAGCAAAGAAATGCTTTATAATGTCGTCAATGACTATTAATAGGTGATTTTGTCCGTTTTTTACGTTTATTTGAGTATTTTCAAGCCATTCTTTAATATTATTAAAAGATTCCAGACTTTGATGAGTTAATCTATCCCAACGAGGAAAAGATTCTATGGTTAATAATCGAGGAGATTTTGCATCGGGATAATAACAATAATCAGTTAATAAACCTGCACGAACTAAGTCTATCTTCTGCTGTGATAAAATAACTAACATTTCCGCTATCATGGCTTTGTCTATTAATTTACCATTGCCTTCATAAATTAGAGTTAAAAGAGTTAAAATACTGCGCACTGAAGTAGATGTAATTATGGGGCGTTGTTCATTTAATGGTTTAATTTCAATATCGTTACTGTTAAGAATATTCATAAGAGTATAACGGGCAATTTCATCTAAACCGGGTACTATAATTACAACTTCTTCTGGTTTAATTTTCCCTGAGTTGATGGATTCAATGATAAATTCAGCCATTTTTGTTAATAATTCTCCTCTTGAATTTGTCACGATACTTTCAATACCGATAATTTTCTTTGGAGTGAAGTTATTATTAAGTAAGTCAATGACTGATTTTTCTACTTTTATCCCTAAACTATCTATTTGATTAAGTAATAATGATTCTTGATGACAAAAATGAGATAACTCTTTCAAATATTCAGCATCAGCATTTAACCCTAAGCGAACTTTTCCAGTATTATTATAAGTAAAAGCTCCAAATAGGTTGTTTTTTAGAAAAAATTTGCCTAAGTCTCCAGCAATAGCAGGATAATCATCCACATCATCGCCGAAAATAGCATTATAATTATCCATTAAATAGGATTGATAATAAGTATTTGGTAATAAATAACGTCCATAAAGTTCATAAATTAAACCATAACTTAATAAACCTCTTTCTAGTGACCATTGTCGCCATGTTATAATTAATTTTCCTATTAAATCACTAATTTCTTGATTATTTGGTATATTTAGCACCATTGACTGATATAAACGATGACTAATTTCTTCGGGGGGAATTCCGCCAGATGCGGCTAACTGCATAAAATCCAAAATGCGTCTGACACAGGTATATTTATTGCCAAAAATACCGACTAATTCAGGAGTTAAAGATGTTTTCCATAACTGGGTAGCTAATTCTTGCTCTGTTTCAGGTCGTAACTTGAGAGGAATATGAGCTTTAATTCCTAATTCTTGAATAATTAAAGGATAAAAAAGAATAACATCTTCTATTATCACGGCAAAAGGAGTTTTAATTTTACCTGAATAATGATGAGGATTAATATTTAATAATGTATCTGTTAAAGTTTTTCTACCTTCTTCATTACTGCATAAAATTAACGGTTTTTTCAAAGAAGAAGATTTTTCTAACCAATGAGAAATAATTGAGGCTAAACGAGTAGTTTTTCCGCAACAACTATTACCGAATATCCAAATAGGTTGAGATTTAATAATTGACAAAGACTTAAATAATTGAAAATAGAAAATTAATCAGTTTCATCTAAATGTTCAGCAACAGAACGATATAATTCTAATACATGATGATCTAAAAGACGATAAAAAACTTTTCTACCTCTTTTTTGATAAGCCACTAAACGCATTACTTTTAAGGTTTTTAATTGATGAGAAACGGCGGATTCACTCATTTCTAAACTGGCGGCTAAATCACATACACATAACTCATTTTGTGCTAATATTGATAGGATTCTTAAACGGTTAGAATCTCCTAATAAACTAAAAAATTCTGCCATTCTTTGTGCTTTATCACGGGTTAAAATTTGAGTCTTACAAATTTCTATTAATTCTGTTTCAAGACAATGAGGAAGACAAGGAATTAAATTATTTTTCTCTTGAATCGGTTTAAGAGGATAAGAAACATTCATGAATTGCAATTAACTTAGATTTAGCTATGACTATTGTAACAGTGTTCTTCTCATATTTTTTTTTATTTATAAACGAGAGAGTTTCGACATTTATTTGTCATAGCATTGTGCAATATATGCGTTAATCATCGATAATAGAGTGTTGATTAATTGTTATATGTAAATTTATGTTAAGAGCTGGTATTGTCGGATTGCCAAATGTGGGCAAATCTACCTTATTTAATGCCGTAGTTGCCAATGCAAAAGCCACTGCTGCAAATTTTCCATTTTGTACTATCGAGCCAAATGTTGGCGTTGTAGCCGTGCCTGACGAACGTTTACAAGTATTAGCTGAAATTTCTAAATGTTATAAAATTGTACCTGCTACCATTGAGTTTGTGGATATTGCAGGGTTAGTCAAAGGCGCATCTAAAGGTGAAGGTTTAGGTAATCAATTTTTAGCTAATATTAGAGAAGTTGATGCCATTGTCCATGTGGTAAGATGTTTCGATGATGATGATATTATCCATGTTTCTGGCTCGGTTGATCCTATTCGAGATATTGAAGTCATTAATTTAGAGTTGGCTTTAGCCGATTTAACTCAAGTTGAGCGTAGAATTGATAGAGTTAGAAAACAAGCTAAAAATAATAAAGAAGCTGCCGAAGAATTGACGATTTTAGAGCGCATTTTACCGATTCTTAATGATGGTAAACCTGCAAGATTATTAGAATTGACTCCTGAAGAAGAAGTTATTATTAAACCTCTGGGATTATTAACCTCTAAACCTGTCATCTATGCTGCCAATGTCACCGATGAAGATTTAGCTACTGGTAACGAATGGGTTGAGCAAGTTAAACAATTTGTGGGTTCAGAAAATGCTAAAGTGGTGGTAGTCTCGGCACAAGTTGAATCTGAATTAGTAGATTTATCTCCCGAAGACAAAGCGGAATTTCTCGAATCTTTAGGAGTCACCGAAGGTGGTTTACAGTCTCTGATTAAGGCTACCTATGAGTTATTAGGGTTGCGTACTTATATTACCACAGGAGAAGTAGAAACTAGAGCATGGACTATTATCGCAGGAATGAAAGCACCTCAAGCGGCAGGGGTAATTCATACTGATTTTGAAAGAGGTTTTATTCGCGCAGAAACTATCGGTTATGATGATTTAGTGAAAGCTGGTAGTATAAGTGCCGCTAAAGAGTTAGGTTTAGTTAGATCTGAAGGAAAAGAGTATATTGTAAAAGAGGGGGATGTTATGGTATTTAGGTTTAATGTTTAGTTGATATAGCAATCTTCACTTATCGCTTTTAGAGATTCATCAATGATTTAAAAATTGTTATACTTGACAGTTGACAGTGATAAAAATTGATATTTTTTCCTCAATTTAAGGTGTTATTAACAGAATAATAGTGCTTAATTTACTATGGTTGATTTTTTTAATATTGGTATTAGGATCAATTTTTTACTATCTTTATAGTATCTATTCTGCTCAAAAATTTTTTCTTTTTAAGGATAATATTAAATGGGATTTTTACCCTCCTATTTCTATTTTAAAACCTTTATACGGTTTAGAAGTTAATATAGTAGAAAATTTAACCTCTTTTATTCAACAGAATTATCCTAGCTATCAAATTATTTTTTGTGTTAGAGAAAAAGATGATCCTGTGATTAATATTGTTAATAATTTAATCGATAATTTTCCTAATTATGACTTAAAATTAGTAGTAAATAATCGTCTTATTGGTTATAACTATAAAGTTAGTAATTTAGCTAATGGTTTGGAATTTTGTGATTATGATTTAATCTTAATTGCTGATAGTGACATACAAGTAAAACCCGATTATTTAGCTACAATAATTAAACCTTTTCAAGATGAGAAAGTAGGAATAGTTACTTGTCTCTATCAATCACTGGGTAATAGTTTAGTCTCCATTATCGAATCTATTGGTATTTGCTGTGATTTTATTCCTAGTGTCTTAACGGCTAGACAATTAGAAGGGGTAAAATTTGCTTTTGGTTCAACAATTTTAATCAGAAAAAAAGTATTAGAAAGATTAGGTAATTTTGAAACTATAGCTAATAGTTTAGCCGATGATTTTTTATTAGGAAATTTAACAACAACATTAGGCTATGAAGTTATTTTATCTAATTATATCGTTACTCATAATATTGAGGAAGAAACTTTTAATAATTATTTTCTTAGACAAATTCGCTGGTTTAGGTGTATCAAAATTCAAAGATTTAAGGGCTATTTAGGTATGATATTTACTCAAGGTCTCATTAATAGTATAATTTTTATGGTGATGAGTAAATTCTCTCTCTTAAGTTTATTATTGTTACTAATTACTTTTTCCTTAAGACTTATTTTAGGGTATTTAGTAGGAGTTAAATATCTAAAAAATGAAACTTGTACTCAATATTTAGGGTTGGTTTTTTTTGTGGATATTATCCGTTTTTTCATCTGGTTAATTGGTTTATTTGGCAATAAAATTCAATGGAAAGATAATCACTTTATTTTAGATAAAAATGGTCAAATCTCCGAAAGTCTAAAATCAAAGTCAAATAAATAATTTAGGCTCTTCTACAGTAGTTATAGTAAATTCAAATAAATAAACGTTATAAACTCGGCACTATTAAAGATTATAAGAATTAACAATTAAATTTGTGATAGATTCATCGTTTATATTTCTCGTTAAACCTGAAATCTGACATCTTTTTCAAGGAATAATTTATCCCGAATAGAAGTAACAGAGCCATAATTAATTTTTCAATTCTCTTTACTTTTTCATGTTATAATGTGCATTAGCTAAAACCCTTTTTTCTTTATCTTGCCATTAAGTTAAAAACTCTGACCATCTTAAAACTTTAAAAATTGCTAAAAAGTACAGGTTTGAGAAGAATGTAAAAAAGAGGTTAAGTCAAAAAATGCCATCACAGGAGTGGGTTTATCCCGCTTTTTTTATTGCTGTTTATTGTTTTTTCTACCTATGATTCATCCTTTAATTGCTACTATCACAGAAATTGCGCAACCTATTGCTCAACAGTTACAGCTAGAAATAGTTAACTTAGTTTTTCAAACCAATAAAAATCCTCCTTTATTACGGGTTGATATTCGTCATATTTCTGGTGATACCAGTTTAGAAATTTGTGAAAAAATGAGTCGGTTATTAGAAGAAACTCTCGACGCTAAAGATGTTATTCCTTCGGCTTATATGTTAGAAATTTCTAGCCCGGGTATTGGTGAAAACTTAACCACTGATAGAGAATTTATTAGTTTTAAAGGTTTTCCCGTCATGGTAGAAACGAATACTGAGTATAAAAAACATACCCTTTGGCAAGGTAATCTCCAAGGTAGAGACGAAAAAGCAATCCATATCAACTGTAAAGGCAAAATGGTGGCTATTCCCAGAGAGATTGTCACTAAAGTACAACTTGAAAATAAAAGCGAATAAATAATTATAAATCCTTATGAGTATAGTAAAATTACCCGGTTTAAAGATGCTGATTGAAGAAATCAGTAAAAGCAATAATTTACCTGAAAATTTAGTTAAAGAAGCCTTAAGAGAAGCATTATTTAAGGGTTATGAGCGTTTTCGCCGAGCGAAACAAGCTACAACTAATCAAACTTTTCCTGATGACTATTTTGATAATTTTAGACTAGAACTTGACGTAGAAGAAGAAGGATTCCGAGTTTTAGCTCTTAAAATGGTAACTGATTCGGTGGAAGATATAGATCATCAAATTGCGTTAGGAGAAGTTCGAGAGTTTAACGAAGAAGTACAATCTGGCAATGAAGTTTTAGTGGATGTAACTCCTGAGCAGAAAGACTTTGGACGTATGGCTGCCATGCAAACCAAGCAGGTATTACAACAAAAACTAAAAGATTTACAAAGAGGGATTATTCAATCAGAATTTAAGGAATTAGAAGGTACTGTTTTACCAGCTAAAGTTCTTCGTTTTGAACGGCAATCTGTAATTATGACCCTTCAAAGTGCTTACGGACGACCTGAAGTGGAAGCCGAATTACCTCATCATGAGCAAATAGCTAGTGATAATTACCGTGCTAACGCTTCTTTTAAGGTTTATCTGAAAAAAGTTCGAGAAGGCTCTCAAAGAGGCCCTCAATTATTAGTTTCTCGTGCTGACGCTGGTTTAGTGGTATATTTATTCGATAATGAAGTACCAGAATTTGAAGAAGGTATTGTCAGAATTGTAGCCATCGCTAGAGAAGCAAACCCCAATAATCGCTCTATCAATGCACGAACCAAAATTGCTGTAGATACCTTAGACAGAGATATTGATCCTGTAGGAGCTTGTATTGGTGCTAGAGGATCTCGTATTCAAGCGGTAGTCAATGAATTAAAAGGGGAAAAAATAGACGTAATTCGTTGGTCTCCTGATCCTGCTACTTATATTGCTAATTCATTAAGTCCAGCTCAAATTGATTTGGTAAAATTAACTAATGCGGAAGAAAGACAATCTTTAGTAGTTGTACCAGATAATCAACTTAGTTTAGCTATCGGTAAAGAAGGACAAAATGTTCGTCTAGCTGCACGTCTAACGGGATGGAAAATTGACATCAAATCAAAATCAAAATATGCTGAGGAAGAATAAGAATCATAGACGTTGCATCAGTTGTAATCGTATCGCTGATCGTCAACAGTTTTGGCGTATTATTAGAAATTATCCAGAGCATCAAATAACTTTAGATAATGGTATGGGAAGATCTGCTTACATTTGCCCCCAAGCACAATGTCTAAATTTAGCCCAGAAGAAAAAACGTTTATCAAGGGTGTTGAAGGCTCAAATTCCCCCAGAAATTTACCAACAACTTTGGCAAAGACTCACAGATTAACCAAAAAGAGGATTGAAAAATTATTAAAATCATTCCTCTCCCATGGAAAAAAAATAGAGCAGACAATTAAGCCTACCCTATCATGAATTTTAGATTAAATGATTAATCTTAGAAACGAGTTGCATTAGGTTTGTGAACGATGAAACTCACAGTTTGACACTGTCTGAGGTTATCAAAAGCGATAACACGAATGTAAGAATCAGAATATTGTGCTTTACATTCACGAACTTCGTTTAATACTTCTTGGGGAGAGACAGCATTAAATAAAGGTAATTTCCATAAAGTCCAGTGGTGATCAGTAGGTAAAGGATCTTTTTCAAATTCGATGGCAGGAATAAATCCTTGATCTAATAAGTACTGAACTTGTTTAACGATTTGTTGATCTGTTAAAGGGGGTAAATAAGATAGAGTTTCGTAACGGCGCTCTTTTGGTAAAGTTTGCATCTTTTATTCTTCCTTGTTTTCTGATTGATTAGATTTGAAGTTTGTTTCATCTACAGGAGATGACATTAATGAAGAAGATTGAGTTTGAGTTAAACGCTCTAAAAGATGACGACGATGTTCCATATTAGATTGATTAATGTTTGTTTTCACCATTTCAGGCAGAAACTCTAATACTTGCTCGGCTAGATCTTCTCTTACTGTAAGAATCCTTAATACTAACTCTTTATTTTCCTTTATCAATTCGCTGATATAGGTGTCACTATCCTGAACTTTTTTTTGATCGCTATAATCACTAAGCCAAATAGCTTGTCCAGGGTTAGTTTCTGAGAGTTGTTCAATAATGACTCTTACTGCTTGATAAGTGAGATAACTTTGCAGAACCTTTGCCGTATCCTTAACGACTTGTTTATAAGTCATAAATTTTAGTAAAGATCAGTTTTCCGTAATAAGTACAATTGCCAAGTAACTTTATTATTCTCTTTATGTGAAGAATTTTTGTTCATTAATGACTATTAATACTTATTTTTTCTGATTTTTGTACAGGCGTAATATATTACGCCCCTACTGACTACTGAATTTTAGAGAGTATCAACGGTGTCAAACTCAAACTTGATTTCTTTCCATAGTTCACAAGCTGCAGCTAATTCAGGACTCCAACGACAAGCCTCACGGAGAACGTCATTACCTTCACGAGCTAATGAACGACCTTCGTTACGAGCTTGAACACAGGCTTCTAAAGCTACACGGTTAGCGGTTGCACCCGGTGCGTTACCCCAAGGATGTCCTAAAGTACCACCACCGAACTGTAAACAAGAATCATCACCAAAGATTTCTACCAATGCGGGCATATGCCATACATGGATACCACCAGAAGCTACAGGCATTACACCGGGTAAAGAAGCATAATCTTGGGTAAAGAATACACCACGAGAACGATCTTCTTCAACGTAATCTTCACGCATTAAGTCCACGAAACCTAAAGTTACCGCGCGATCGCCTTCTAATTTACCAACAACAGTACCAGAGTGTAAATGATCACCACCAGAGAGACGGAGACATTTAGCTAAAACTCTGAAGTGGATACCGTGATTTTTTTGACGGTCAACTACAGCGTGCATTGCGCGGTGAATGTGGAGTAATAAACCATTTTCACGACACCATTTTGCAAGAGTAGTGTTAGCAGTAAAACCACCAGTAAAGAAGTCGTGCATAATGATAGGAGTACCGATTTCTTTAGCGAATTCAGCACGTTTCATCATTTCTTCACAAGTACCTGCGGTTACGTTGAGGTAGTGACCTTTCATTTCATTGGTTTCAGCTTGTGCTTTGGAGATAGCTTCTTGTACAAATAAGAAACGATCACGCCAACGCATGAAAGGTTGAGAGTTGATGTTTTCGTCATCTTTGGTGAAGTCTAAACCACCACGAAGACACTCATAAACTGCACGACCGTAGTTTTTAGCGGATAAACCTAATTTTGGTTTAATGGTACAACCTAAGAGAGGACGACCGTATTTATTTAATAAGTCACGCTCAACAGTAATACCGTGAGGAGGTCCTTGGTAAGTTTTGATTAAAGCAACAGGGAAACGGATGTCTTCTAAACGTAATGCACGAAGAGCTTTAAAACCGAATACGTTACCAACTAAAGAAGTTAAAACGTTAGTAATAGAACCTTCTTCAAATAAATCTAAAGGATAAGCAACAAATACGAAATATTGATTATCTTCACCTTGTACGGGTTCAACGTTGTAACAACGACCTTTATAACGATCTAAATCTGTTAAACCATCAGTCCATACAGTAGTCCAAGTACCAGTAGAAGACTCAGCTGCTACTGCTGCCGCACATTCTTCAGGGGGAACTCCGGGTTGGGGAGTCATTCTGAAACAGGCTAATAAGTCAGTATCTTTAGGGGTGTAATCAGGGGTGTAATAAGTCAGGCGGTAATCCTGTACACCAGCTTTAAATCCATTTTTGGATCCAGCTTGTACCATTTGTCGTTTCCTCCAAATATATAATTTTTCTTTATAGCTTTATTTTTGATAACTTCTTTAATTTGAAGTTAATTTTAAGGCTTTTAGTTTTCTAAAATTAATATTATCATGAAGGGGATCATCTTCTGCGCAAGTTTTTATTTTTTTTCTCTTATTTTATATTATTATTTTTTCTGATTTTTATTAACTTAACTAATGTTATTTTCCTGAGTTGATAACTATTTAAAGGGTATAAAGACTAACTTATTTTTTTGATAACAATCCTTAATACCATTAAAACGTTATTTTATACATATTACTTTACATATTAAAAGATAAAGAATTTTTAAATTATTAGACTAATTAAATATACTTATATTAGTTAAAAATTAATGCTTAAATAGATAATGTAGAACATGGCAATAATGTCAAATAGATCGTCAATTTAAGACTAAGTTTAATTTATAAAGGTATTTCTTCCTCTTCTTGCCAATCTTCCTGATTCCAGTCGATAGCTTCTGAGTCGTATTCACCATTTTGATGAGGTAAATTATCTTCTTGTAACCATTCTTGCCAATCTTCCTCCACTTCTAAGCTAGGAGAAACAGCTTGAGTGTCGGAATTAATGACGACTTCTTGAGGAGAAATTTCGTCTTCCATAGGCATTTCATCCATAAAATCATCCCAGTTTTCCTCTTCCTCATTTTCTTCTTTCTCTTCATCGGAGAAAATATTTTCTTCTTCCACAATATCTGTTGATATATCTATTATTTCTACTGAGTTGAGATTTTCTTCTACGGGATTTTCTATTTCATTGTCAATGTCATCAATCCAATTTTCAGAAATATCCGCTTCTATTTCCTGTTTATTCTCATCTGAAGGAGTATCAAATTCAAAATCAGCAAAATCATCTTCTAAATTGTCTTCAGCTTCATTCTCAATATAATTTGTTTCTTCTTCTGAGGAGTTTTCTTCTTTTGATAATGATGATAATTCCTTACTAAAAGTACTTAAATCAAGAGAATTTCCGCCAATTATTTGTAAGATTTGAACTAAAGTTTCTCTATTTTTATCCCAAGTTTCGTAGGCTTTTTCTACTTGTTGCTGATGAAATTGAAATACTTGATCTTCTTGAGAAAGTAAACTAAGATTATTGGTTTTAGTAGTTATTCCTCTAATTAAATTTATTTTTGTTTCTATATTCGATAGTTTATCTTTAGTTTTCGCTGAGGTATTTAACTTCAATTTTAAACTGTTACTTAAGGCTATTAATAAAATTTGTTTTAATTTTTTTTTCTTTAATAGCTCTTTTATTTCTTCATAATTATTCATTAGCTTACTCCCTAATTTTATGATTTAATTTATATATTTTATTTAATAATTATAACTAAGATAATTTATCGGCATTTTCTTGTAAAAGAGTAAACATTTTCTGTAAACTCTGAACATTTTGTAAAATTCTTTTGTGAGATTTTTCTACTTCTTGAAAATGATTATTTTGTATTTGTTTAACATTCTGAGAATCTCCTAACTCATGATCTATTTCGTTTTGTAATAAATCTATCAAGCTACGACAAGATACTATCTGATTATGATTTTCTTCGTTATTGACAGTGGTTACTATTTCTAACTTCATCGCTTCTGACATGGCGATCGCCATAGCCTCTTCAATGTCACCACTTCTAATTTTTGCTTTAACTTCTTCAATTTTACTCATGAATAAATAACCTCAAATTTTTGCTTTCAATTAGCTTAACTTAAATTATCAATAAAAATTTACCAAAAATCAGTAATCTGATAATGCAAATCAGCTAACATAACTCGTAACAAAGGTAAACTCAAACCGATAACATTACTATGACAACCGACAATTTTCTCAACAAATAAACCTCCTTTACCCTCTAAAGCAAAATTACCAGCACATTTGAGAGGTTCTCCTGTAGCTACATAAAATTCAATTTCCGAGTCATTAAGATAAGCAAAAAAGACTTCTGTAATGCCACATTGAATAACTTTTTCTTGAGTGTCAGTATTAATTAAAGCATGACCTGTATATAATTTTCCGACTTTACCTCGCATTTGTTGCCAACGAGTTATAGCAACCTTGGGGTTATCAGGTTTACCATAAATTTCTCCTTCTACTTCTAAAACAGAATCACATCCTAAAACTAAAGAAGAAGGAAAAACATTAGCCACAATTTCTGCTTTTTTAAAAGCTAAAGTATTGACTAAATCAGGAATATGAGTTAAATTAACGGAAGATTCATCAAAATTGCTATGGGAAACAATAGGTTCGATACCAACCATTCTCAATAGTTTTAACCTTGCCACGGAAGCAGAAGCGAGAACAAATTTAGTCATAAAATGATTTCTAACAGTTAGGAAAAAAGTCGATATTAATTTGATTAAGATAGTGAAAAAGATTTGGTAACAGTTTTAAATAAATCTTCCACTTTTTGCCAACGAGATTCAGTGGTAGAAATATTAAAAGTATAGAGTTTGCCGTTTTTGGTAGTGACACTAGCTAAATTATGACGATATTGATTATCAGATAATTTAACTCTATATTCCAATAAATAATAGTCTTGAAGCTTTTGTTGTCTTTTTTCGGCGGAAACTAATTCCGTTTCTCTTTGATGATTAGAATTTTCGTTAACCATTGTCATAAAACGATAACCAACGTCCGTAGGAGTGCCTAAATCTGCTAAGTTTTTATTAGGGTCAACTTTACTGATAATAACACTTAAATTTTCGCTAGGTTCAATAAAATCTCGATAAACAATATCAATACCTTCTGTTACGGTTTTTACATCCACTGACATCCAACCGTTAGGATATAAAAATTGATAACCGTCATTAATATCAACGTAACTTTGTAAACCACTAAGTGCAGATGAACAAGAAGAAAGGGTAAAGGTTATGATAACTAAGACAATAGAGATAAAAGACTTTAACATATTCAATCAAAAAATTCGTTTACTTGGTCATTATCCCACGAATATAAGTCTGTGATGAGGAAAATTTTTCCTGTTTAACTCAGATCTTGCACCTCGTTAAAAATTAACTGGTGAAGTTAGGGCAAAGGGCAAAGGGCAAAGGGCAAAGGGCAAAGGGCAAAGGGCAAAGGGATTAAAATTGACTCAAACTATACTAAAATTGATTTTTTGACTTTTGGTTATTAAGTATTTTTGATCTAATGCAAGATCTCAGTTAGAAATAAAATTATTAAGACATAAAAGTAATTAATCATCCTCGATTACTCAAGAGGTGGAATAATTGTGGTTAAAAAATTTTACAGTTTCACATGGTGGTTATAATATTTGTTTTATTTAATTTTTAATAAATTCAATGCAAAGAAGACAATTTTTAACCAATGCAGGAATTAGTGCGGTAACTTCTGCGACTTTAGTTTCTTGTCAAAGTCAAGATAAATCTAGTGTTACAGCTAATAGTCTTCCTGAAATTAAGTGGCGTATGGTGACGAGTTGGCCTAAATCCTTAGATACTATTTTTGGTGGAGCACAATTAGTTTGCGATCGCCTAAAAGAAATGAGTGGCGGAAAATTCACCATAACCCCTTATGCGGCGGGGGAAATTGTACCCGGATTAGAAGTTTTAGATACGGTACAAAATGGGACAGTGGAATGTGGACATACCGCAAGTTATTATTACATAGGAAAAAATCCTGTTTTAGCCTTTGCAACATCTGTACCTTTTGGGCTGACAGCAGAACAACAAAACGCATGGTTATATCATGGAGGTGGTTTAGAAGCCATGCAAAAAGTATATAGTGAGTTTAATATTATCAATTTTCCGGCAGGTAACACTGGGGCACAAATGGGAGGATGGTTTAAAAAAGAAATCAAGTCTTTAGGAGATTTAAAAGGCTTAAAAATGAGGATACCAGGATTAGGCGGTGAAGTAATGGCAAAATTAGGGGTTAACGTACAAGTTTTGCCAGGGGGTGAAATTTTCTTAGCACTTGATCGAGGTGCTATAGATGCGGCAGAATGGGTAGGTCCTTATGATGATGAAAAATTAGGTTTAAATAAAGCAGCACAATACTATTATTATCCTGGATGGTGGGAACCTGGACCAACTTTAGATGTTTTAGTGAATAAATCCGCTTGGGAAAAATTACCTTTAGAATATCAAAGTATGTTTATGGCGGCGGCAAAAGAAGCCAATGTAAATATGTTGTCACAATATAATTTTCTTAATCAACAATCTCTAGCAACTCTTATCACTGGGGGAACAAAATTAGTTGTTTATCCTCAAGATATAATCACCGAAGCACAAAAAATTGCGACGGCTATTTATGATGATAATTCCACTAAAGATCCTAATTTTAAAGCTATTTATGAACAATGGAAAACCTTTAAAAAAGGTATTATTAAATGGAATACTATCAATGAATTAAGTTACGCTAATTTTATGGCGAGTAGTTCATAATTGACCATTTAATTATATATTTTGATGATTCTACTATGTTCTAATTTCCATAGCAATAAATTTTAAATTAATTTATATTATTATAAAGCTATATAGTTAATTAAAACAAAAAAATGGTCATAGAATCAAGTTGGATTAATGGTTTAATTGGTGGTATTTTAATCGGTGTTAGTGCCACAATTTTACTTGCTTTTAATGGGCGTATTGCAGGAATTAGTGGCATGATTAATGGCGTTTTAGAGTTTTCTTCTGGAGGAAGTTGGCGGATTCTTTTTCTGGGTGGAATGTTAATGGGGGGTTTTATCTACGAATATTTATTACCTTTGCCTAATACTCCTTCTGGAGATTTTAATTTATTTCTTCTGATTCTCGGTGGTTTTTTAGTGGGTTTTGGGACAAGAATGGGAAACGGTTGTACTAGCGGTCATGGAGTTTGTGGTTTAGGTAGATTGTCTGTGCGATCGCTTACAGCAGTAGTGAGTTTTTTAGCATCGGGAATGATAACAGTATTTATAATGAAACATATTTATTAGATAAAAAAATGACCAGTAAACAGAATTTAATGGCTTTAATTAGTGGTTTATTATTCGGCTTAGGATTAGCAATATCTCAAATGATTGATAGAGAAAGAGTCATTGGTTTCCTTGATGTCACAGGAAATTGGGATGCAACTTTAATATTTGTTTTAGGTGGTGCGGTAGGAATAACAATAATTACTTTTCGGTTTATTTTACCTTTAAAAAATCCTTTTTTTGATACCAAATTTTATTTACCCACTAGCAAAGATATTGATATACGTTTGATATTAGGTGCAGTTATTTTTGGTATCGGTTGGGGTATCTCTGGTTATTGTCCAGGTCCTGCTGTTACTTCTTTGGTACAATTTAATCTTAGTCCAATAGTCTTTATTTTAGCTTTTATTGGTGGTTCTTTCGCTTATAAATCTATAGATTAACATTATAATGTTACCTTCAAAATACTTAAAGGATCATAACCTAATTGCAGTGCAATCCTTTCTTTGGCTAAAATGCGATATTCCCAAAAATGTTCCCCCGTCAAGCATAAAACCAAATACATAACTAAAACTTGAGGTTTTTTCCATAAAATTGTACCTAATTGTTGCCAAAATTGTCCTCGAATTTCCCGACGACAAATGCCTTGATGCCAAATTAAGTTACTGATGACTCGTAATCCTACATTTAAAGGTAATTTTTTTGTTTGTTGCCAACCAGTTTTGACATTAATATTGAGACATTGTTGAAAACAGCGATGAAGATAAGTAGTTGGTTCGTATAACATCCAAAATCCTTCAACATATTCTTTAGCAATTTCAGCAATAGCTCTTGTCGGAATAAAATTCATCAAGGCATTTTGATCTCCCATTGCCGTGTTACTCATATTTTCAATTAAACGGTTTTCCTCTTGCAATCTTGTCCAAAGTGCTGTATTTGGCAAGGCTTGAAGAATACCTAACATGGGTTGTGGGATATTCGTTTCTGCTATCTCCATAGCACGATCATAAGACCAAAAAGATTGCGGAAATTGAGGATAAAGCAATAATGCTTTCATAGTAAAACTCCCACAAAAAAGTGTTTAATAAGTTGATGAAAAAATAATTTAAAATGTGATATTTGTTGAGAGATACTATAAATTTTTTAGTCGTGTAAATATTCTTAATTTATTTGAAAAAGTTTCTTAAATAGTCAAGTAATTCTAGTTTTAAGTAAAATATTAATTCTCTCAAGTTTAAAGTCATAAAATATTTTGAAAACGTTTTTTTTAAATTTTAAAATTAGCTTATTCCCCTTTTATTGTAATCTTAAACATTTTTTTATCTGTACGGTATAGTACGCTTTTCTTCCAAAATAAATTCTCATAGCTTTATTTATATAGCTTAGAGAAAATCTTAAAATAATATGTTGTTTTTAAAATAAAATCTAATTATTAACTTTTACAGCTAATTATGATGAATAATTCTCGATTTTGGCAAAAAATACAGCCTTATTTATTTTTACTTCCTGCTTCAATAGTTTTATCGATAATTGTTTTTTTTCCTGCCATACAAGCCTTTTCTCTAAGTTTTACCCGTTTTGAATATGATTTAACTCAAACCCCTGAATGGGTGGGATTAGAGAATTTTGAAAGATTATTTCAAGATAAATTATTCCGCCAAACCGTGATTAATACTTTTATTTATTTAATGGGAGTTGTACCACCTTTAGTTATTTTATCTCTGTTTTTAGCCATTTTAGTTAACCAAAAATTTAAAGCTATTAACTGGTTTCGCACAGCTTACTATACACCTGTAGTAATTTCAATGGTGGTAGCAGGATTAGCATGGAGAGCGATTTACTTATCAAATGGTATTTTAAACCAATTTTTCTTTAGTCTTGGTTTTAAGCAAGGAATTCCTTGGCTAACCAGTGCTGATTGGGCAATATGGAGTCTGATGATTGTTACAATTTGGAAAGGCTTAGGGTATTACATGGTTATTTATTTAGCAGGATTACAAGGCATTTCCCCTGAATTGTACGAAGCAGCCGCCATTGACGGTTCTGATGGTTGGAAAAAACACTTAGATATTACAATACCTTTAATGAAACCTTATATCTTTCTTGTAGCGGTTATTTCTGCTCTTAGTGCGACAAAAGTTTTTGAAGAAATTTATCTTTTAACTCAAGGAGGCCCTCAAAATGCTACAAAAACCGTTGTATTTTATCTTTATGAAAAGGCTTTTAAAGAACTGGATATAAGTTATGCTTCCACTATGGGTTTAGTATTATTTGTCTTTATCTTAATATTATCTATCGCTAATTTATCTTTATCTCGTAAAGTGTAGAATAATAATAGATATTTCAAATTATCCTTATTAATTGACTATTTACATTCATTTAATCAATAAAATTTATCCTTTATTCAAGTATATTTTTTCTTATGAATAATACTCTTCTTACTCCCATTAAATCCTCAGAAATTCGACCTGCGATCGCAAAATTACAAACGCAATTAGTTCATTGGAGAAGAAAATTACATCAGTATCCCGAATTAGGTTTTAAAGAAGTTTTAACTGCTGATTTTATTGCCGAAAAATTAAATGATTGGGGTATTGAATATCAAACTTCCATAGCAAAAACAGGCATTGTTGCCACTATCAAAAGTCATCATCAAGGAAAAGTCTTAGCTATTCGTGCGGATATGGATGCTTTACCTATTCAAGAAGAAAATGAAGTATCTTATTGTTCAAAACATGACGGATTGATGCACGCCTGTGGTCATGATGGACATACAGCGATCGCTTTAGGTATAGCGTATTATTTAGCACATAATAGAGATAAATTTCAAGGGATAGTCAAAATTATATTTCAACCAGCGGAAGAAGGGCCAGGTGGTGCAAAACCCATAATAGAAGCAGGAGTGTTACAAAATCCAGAGGTAGATGCAATCATCGGGTTACATCTATGGAATAACTTACCTTTAGGCACAATAGGAGTAAGAGAAGGTGCATTGATGGCGGCGGTAGAATGTTTTAAGTGTGAAATATTAGGTAAAGGTGGCCATGGGGCAATACCAAATCAAACTATTGACTCTATTGTGGTAGGATCTCACATAGTAAACGCTTTACAAACTATCGTCTCTCGGAATATTTCTCCCATAGATTCGGCGGTGGTTACTGTGGGAACATTTCATAGTGGTACTGCATTAAACGTCATTGCTGATACAGCTAAAATAAGCGGTACAGTACGTTACTTTAATCCTACTTTAGAAAAATATATCGGTGAAAGAATTGAGGCTATTATCAGTGGAATTTGTCAAAGTCACGGTGCAAAATATAAACTAGATTACTGGCAACTTTATCCCCCCGTTATCAATCATCCTCGTATCACACAATTAGTGAAATCCGTCGCTTTAGAAATAGTCGAAACTCCTTTAGGAGTCGTGCCAGAATGTCAGACAATGGGAGGAGAAGATATGTCGTTTTTCTTACAAGAAATACCCGGATGTTATTTTTTCCTAGGTTCAGCTAATGCCCAAAAAGGTTTAGACTATCCTCATCATCATCCTCGTTTTGACTTTGATGAGACTGCTTTAAGTTTAGGAGTAGAAATATTTGCCCGTTGTGTAGAAAAATTTACTAACTTTTAAACATATGAGAAAAAGAAAATTAATTCTTCCTTTTAACCATAGTTTTATCAAAAATTAATACACAACAAAAAGTAATTACTGTTTAAAAAAACTGTTAGCAATTTTAACAATTTCTTTCGCCAAGTCAAAATCTTTTTGAGTAATTCCTCCAGCGTCATGGGTACTTAGATGAATAGTAACTTTATTGTAAGATATTTCAATATCAGGATGATGTCCAGCTTTTTCCGCAGGTATAACTAACTTATTGACAAATTCTATGGCTTGAATAAAGTCTTTAAATTTATAAGTTTTACTTATAGCTTGTCCGCTAGTTATCCAATCAGGAAAGTTAACTAATTTTTGTCTAATTTCTAATTCATTTAAAACCATAATTTTCTCACTTTTGATATTATTTGTTTCTATGATAACAGGAGGTACATTTTGTATAAACATTTTATAAATTAATAATAATTTTAGCTAGTAGGTTGATAAATTTTACTGATACAATGATCATAGTTAATATTGATAACTAAATCCGTTATTTCAGGGTTTTTTGTAAGAGGTTTAATATAAATATCGGGATGTAATGCTTTCCAAAAATAATGTACAAATTGCTCAATTTCTTTGTCATTCATCCCTGTTTTTCCTTCCTTAATCATTTTATGTTCAGCTTTTTTTCGCCATTGTAAACTATATTTATAATCTTCGGGATTTAGTATAATTAAGTAATCTAATTTTTCCCACAACGGTATATATTCTTTTAATCTTTCGTTACAATCTAGCGCAAATTGCTTATCTTCTTTCGTCACAATGGGATAAGGTGGCTTTATAAATGCTTTTTCTGTCACTGGCTTTACTCCCACAAACCAACCTTCAAAAATAATCATTTCTCCTTGAGTTACTATTTCTGAGTTATATATACAATCACCACAACCATGATAAAGAGACTTATCAAAGCGTGGCATGGCAACAGGATATTGACGTTGTTGAAGTTGATTTAAAATTTTGATACCTAATTGTAAGTTATGAGTAATCGGAGGGCCACGCCAAATTAAACGACAATCTATTTCAAGGAGTTTTTGTCTTTCATGATAAGTTTTATATAAATCATCTAAAGAAAATCCTACACTAGACAAGTTTAAGTGTTGCCAAATAAGAGGTAATATTTTTGTTAAAGTGGTTTTTCCTGTACCTTGTCCGCCTAAAATACCTATAGTTAAAGGGTGAGATTGTTGACTTTTTTTATCTGCTAATTCTAAAGCTAAAGGAAGCCAAAAATGCCACAGATTGTGAAGATTATTAGTTTTATTTGTAAGTTTTAATTGATTAAATAATAGATTTATTTTAGGATATAATAACGGTAAAATGTCAAGTTTTTTCTGTAATAAGTTACAATTATTTTTAAATACTAAAGGATATTTATTATTCTGGTTATCATCTTTTAATACTTGTAATTGTGATGATGATAATTGATTTTTTTCTATCCATTCAAATAATAGATTAATAACTAATGATTCCATAGATTTTAATGATTAATTATCTCCCCTATTTTTTTGAGTAATAAACTAGGTTGTAATGGTTTAAGCAAAAATTCATCAATGCCTGATGTCGATAAATTTTCCCATTCATTGCCGTTAATTTCTTCTTGGATTACAATTAAATGTAAATTATTATTAGCCTCAGATTTTAAGTTTTTAGAAATCTCTAAAGATATTTTTTGATTTTGTTCTAAAATAACAATTATAGGATTAATTAACTTGATTCTATTAATAGCTTCGTGTATATCTACTAACCAAATAACTTGATAATCAGCAGCCGTTAATAATTCACATAAAAAAGTACCTATCTCATCATCATCACAAATAATCACAATAGTTTTATTAATTTTAAAATCGACAATTTCTTTTTGATTTGTTAGAGGTTTTAAATTATTTTTAGTCTCAGAATTAGGCAAAAATACCGTAAAAATAGAGCCTTTTCCCACAATAGATTGAACTTCAATTAAACCTCCATGTAACTCCACTAAATGCTTAGTTAAAGCTAATCCTAAACCTGTACCTGAATGAGTACGAGTACGATAATTTTCTAATTGTTGAAACTTAGTAAATAAGAGAGAAATTTGCTCTTTATTAATGCCAATTCCTGTATCTTCTATTTGAAAAATTGCTTGATTTTTATTCCTACTTATAGTAATTATTACTTCTCCTCCTGAAGGAGTAAATTTTATGGCATTATCTACCAGATTTAATAGTATTTGATATAGTCTTTCTCCATCAGCAAAAAAATTGTCTAAATCAGAATTTACTAGATTATTTAACTTGATACTTATTCCTTTATTTCTAGCAATTTCTAAAGCAGATAAATAAATCATTTTACTAACATTTTCTAAGGAAATTTGTTCAATATAAAGGAGAGATTTTCCTGCTTCAATATCAGCGAAATCTAAAATATTATTGATTAAATTTAATAATTTTCTACCACTATCTTGTATAATATTTAAATATCGAATTTGTTGCTCATTAGATAAGCTATTTTTCATGGTATCTTTAGACCAATGAAGTAATGTTCCTGATAGTCCGATAACACAAGTTAAAGGTGTTCTTAATTCATGACTAATACTACCTAAAAATTCTGTTTTTGATTGATTAGCTATTTGTGCAACGATTAAAGCATCTTGTAATTGTTTCGCTTTTGTTTCTATTTGTTGTTCTAATAATTTCTTTTGTTGTTCTAATTTTTGACAAGAATTATATTGATAAATTGCTACTGCTAAATACTCGGAAATATTTTTAAGAAAATTAACTTCATTGCTTTTCCATTTTCTCACATTAAAACATTGATGGGCGATTAATAAACCCCATAATTCATTTTTTACAATAATTGGTATGGCAATTTTAGCTTTTACGCCTAACTTTTCCATGACTTCTTTTAAACAACTATTAAGATTAGAATTATTAACATCTTCTATGGCTAAATGAAATCCATTAAGATATTTTTCTTCACAATTTTGTATGTTTTTAAAACAACTTTCTTCTTGAAAATTTAACAAAGAAGGAATAATTTGATTCGCTTTTGCTTCATAAGTTACCGTATCGATAAACTGAGTTTCTTCTGAAAATTCTTGTTGAATTGGCACTTTTATTTGGTATATTAAAAGACGATCTATTTCTAATAGTGTTTGTACTTGTTCAATGGTCATTTTAATAATAATTAATAAATCCACGTCCTGCTGTATTTGTTGTGTAACTTGATGTAAAATTCTTTCTTGTTCAATTTTGTTTTTTAAGATAATTTCAATGGATTGAGACTGATAATATTCTTTTAGACAATTATCTTGTAGTGTCAATGGTTTTGTTAAGATTTGTAAGATAGCAAAGATAAAATTTTGATGATCTAAATCTTCTTTTTTGTGTTGAAATAAGATAGAATTAATAGTCAATAATTGTTCATTAGAAATAATTAATTTATATTGAATTAAATCTAAAAAATCTAAAATTTCATAATGATCAAAGGTTATTGTTATTTGATAATATTGTTCATCAATTTGTTTTTCTAGTAATAATAAACATTGCAATTTAGGAGAAATAAATAATTGAAAACTCAAAAAATTGTGGATATTTTCTTGAGAGACTAAATCTGATTCATTAAGATATATTTCTTCAGGATTATTCTTATTTACTAAGTTTTGCCAAAGATGACTAATGTTAGTAAACATTTGATAGGTAATAATTTTGCTAATGAAGGATTGATTGGGAGTAAACATTAATTAAAATTTTAAAAAGAAGGCACTTTGGTAAAATGCAGAATAAGAAAAGAAAAACTGTGAATTTTTTCCAGATAATTTTATATTCTTATTTTTCTAACTCACTTTACTGTTAGTTTTTCTAGCTCAACAAATATCTATTACTATCATCTCTGTATTTGTTTTATTTTGGTAAAATTGTAATGTTTTCTAAAGATTAATCTAAAATTTATGATTATTGGTATAGATTAATTTTGGTATTGTTATCGATAAATTGTGGTTTCCCATTTTCATCAACCGCACCAAATTTTTGAAAATATTGATTAATCTCCGAAGGTAATTCAGGAAAATTAAATAACTTATCACCATGAGCAATATCTGCCCAAAAATGCTTTAATAATGGTGCATATTCTTGTGCTTGTGTCACGGATAAATTTAGAGGGGGTGATGTTAATATAGTCATCATAAAGGTAAATGAGCGATCGCTAGTCCATTTTGCGGAAAAATCCCCTAAGTTTTTCTTTTCGGGCAATTCAGTGATACGATGAGATTCAATAATTAACTGATTATCTTTTAACTCTAAGATGCGATAAGGATGAGGATAGGTAATTAATGAGCCTGTAGTAATTTCATAAATATTTTTATAAGTGGCGATGTCTTGTATATGTAAGTGTCCTGTAAAAATAAATTTAACCTGATATTTCTCTAAAATAGACAATAAACGAGAAGCATTATCTAACATATATCTTTGTCCTAAAATATGGTTAGATTGTTGAGGTAAGTGTTCAATGACGTTATGATGAATCATCAACAAGACTAATTTATTGGTAAAATTTGAGAGGATTTCTTCTAACCAAGTAAATTGATTTTCACTCAAGCAACCTAATTGTTTTCCTTCAGCATTAAATTGATTAGAATTAAGGGCGACTAACTGTAATCCGTCTGATACTTCACAGGTATAATCTAAATTTTCGGTGTTTTGATAGCCAAATTGTTGATAATAATGGGGAAAATCACTAACAGCAATAGTGGTTTCATTTCCCGTTAAACTAGGAATATCATGATTACCCGGAATCACATACACTGGATAAGGTAAAGTAGCTAATTTTGCTTTTAACCAACGATGATTAACTTTTTCGCCATCTTGAGTTAAATCTCCGGGTAACAAGAGAAAATCGATATTTTCGGTGTTTAAATGTTGTAAAACGACTTCTAAGGCATTTATGCTGAATTGAGTTAAATGAAAACGATTAGCATTGGAGTCGATGGTTTCAGGTAAAGCTATATGTAAATCACTAGCGATGGCAAAACGTACATTCATAGTTTAAATTAACCTGTAAGCAAATAAAAAAAGGAGGAAAAACAAATTGACTAGAGTTAGAGTGCGTCAACACGTCAATCCGCTAAGTAATAAGTATCAACAATCAATATCAATACCACATTGGAGTCAAATATATTCTAATCTATCCCAGCCCTTTCATCTCGATTTAGGTTGTGCAAGGGGGCGTTTTTTATTACAAATGGCGCAAAAAAATCCCCATAAAAATTATTTAGGTATAGAAATAAGAGAAGCATTAGTTACAGAAGCAAATCAAATTAAAGATGAATATAATCTAACTAATCTTTACTATTTATCTGGAAATATTAATTATTTTTTAAGAGAATTATTAACATCTTTACCTCTTAATATGATAGAGTTAGTAACGATACAATTTCCTGATCCTTGGTTTAAGAAAAAACATCAAAAAAGAAGAGTTGTACAATCAGAAATAGTAGAAATTTTAGCTCAATTTTTAAGTAAAAAAGGACAAATATTTTTACAATCAGATATTCAAGAAGTAGCTGAAGAAATGTGCGAAAAGTTTTTAGAAAATTCTCATTTTAAACCTTTAACACCAGAAATATGGTTAACAGAAAACCCTTTAGAAGTAATGACAGAAAGAGAAATCGCTACTTTAAATAAGGGAGAAAAAGTTTATCGCACAATTTTAATTCTTAATCAATCATAATTTTATTACAGGGGAGAATATCCCCTATACTAACTAAATAGATAATCCTAATTTGACTCCAAGAATAGCATGGATAACCATAATAACTAAAGCTAAACTACCTAAATAAGCGTGAGTAGTGCGTAAACTGTCTTTATTACCGATAAAGCCTGTAGCAGAAATTAAGCCATTTAAACCTAATAAACCGATAACCGTTGAACCTGTCCAAAAATGATAACTTTCAAATATCGGTTGATCTTGCATAATTAAGGATAGCACACCGCCACTATAACCTAGTGTAATAAATAAAAATAAAAGTGGTGCTAATTTGCGATGATCTAATTTATTGGTTTCTTTTACTTCTTTTTCCTCAGAAATACGACTACGCCAACCAGTGATAGCGACAAAACTACCCATTCCAAAGATAACAATACCCATGAAAAAAGGATGTCCCCAATGGGTAATTAGTTCAGGTGTATTAAATCCTGAGAATGTGTCGGCTACGGGTTGTAAAATTTCCCTAATGGTTTCTTTCATAATTCTTAATTTTTCTTAATAAAACTTAATTTCTTTATTTAGTATATAGCAATCTTATTTGAGTGGTAAGAAAATGATAAGTTAATTTCCCTCAAAATGGGGAGGCGAAATTCTCAAAAAGGATTGAGGAATGGTATATATAGCTTGACATTGATTTATTTCCTGAAAAAATTTGATGATAAACGGTGAAAATGTTAGATATTTTTCCTTAATTTTAAATTTCTTGTTTAACTAAATAACCACTGCTTGATAAACAATGTAATATATTTATTTCGGAGGATTTTTGACTACATTGAGAAAGATTTGTAACGGTATAAGTTTTATTTTTAATAGTTTGAAAACAGTTTAAAATTCTAGGAGAAATACTAAATTTTGTCTGACAAAAACTAACCCCATTGACATCAAGAAAATAGCTATTATTGATAATGTTATGACAGTCATTTTTTGTGCTAGAATTAGTAAAAGCATTGCAGATATTTTCAGCTTTATCAAAGGCTATCTTATTTTCATATTCATAAGCTAATTGATTTTTATTAACTATTTTTCCACTACTTCTTAAACAATCATAAATTTCATATTCATGAGTACTATTTCCACAATTTAATAATTCTAAATTTGTATAACTTTTATCTTTAATAGTATCAAAACAAATAATAGTTTGAGTAGAAATAAAAAATTTATCTTCACAAAGAAAAACTGCATTAAAATCAAAATATGCACTTTGGTTAACTATATCATCACATTTCTTTCTTAAATCAGAGAGAGTGTATGCTTGACAAATATTATTAGCTGTATTTAAACCTAATTTGATAAAATAATTATTCAATTGATTAAAGTTATTTATTCGATTATTTTGAGCTAAAATAAAAGTTGAATTGACATTGATAAAAATAAAAGAAAATAAGACAGCTAATGATTTTAATAACATTGTAAAATAAAAGAGAAAAGACGACAAAAATTATCAGTTATTTTCATCAGTAATAAATGTGTCTAAGTTAATTTTTTGCAACGCTTGAAAAATATTCTCTGATTTAACAGGTTTACTAAGATAATCATTCATTCCCGCATTTAAACAGTTTTCTCTATCTCCTGATAAAGCAGAAGCCGTCATGGCAATAATCCAAGGTTGCTGAATTTTTTTGCCTAAATTTCTAATTTGTCTGGTGGCATTTATTCCATCTAAAACTGGCATTTGCATATCCATAAATATCACATCATAGGATTTTTGTTGGACAAATTCTACTCCTTCTAAACCATTATTTGCGATGTCTATATCTCGATAACCTAATTTATTTAACATTAAACAAGCAATTTTTTGATTAAGTTTAGTATCTTCTACTAATAAAATTTTTATGTTTAAAGAGTTAGATTTTTTTCCTTGAGATTCGATGATGATAGTATTATTATCTGATTCTAAATTAGAAGATTTAATTAATAATTGTTGAATATTTTTATATAATTCAAATTGCTTAATTGGTTTAGTTATTACTGTAGCTAAAGGAGTTGTTTTGGCTAAATTTTCTTTAGTAGCTAAATTGAAAGGTGTTAACCAAATTAAAGGAATATTAGGAGTATTTTTACGGATAAATTCTGCTAATTCTAAACTGTTTATTTGCTTTAAAGGATAATCAACTATTATCACTGTCATTATGGGTAATTTAGTTAAACAAAAATTATGACTAGAAACAATTTCTACCTTTAAACCTAAACTTGATGCTTGTAAAGTAAGCATTTCTTTTATGGCAGAAGAATCGGAAATAATTAACGCTTTTTTATCTATTAAACAACTTTTTACTCGTAAATCAGGTAAGTTAGCTTTGATGGGATAAATACTTTCTGCTTGAATAGTAACTTCAAATATTGAACCTTTATTTATTTCACTTTGTACTGTTATCGTACCTCCCATTAACTCCGCTAGTTTTTTACTGATAACTAATCCTAAACCAGTACCGCCGTATTTACGAGTAATGGAATTATCTACTTGAGAAAATGATTGAAATAAAACATTAAGACGATTTTTAGGGATGCCGATACCAGAATCTTGTACACTTATTTTTATCTGATTGACGATAACTTCAAGCCTGACAATAACTTCCCCTATATCGGTAAATTTGATAGCATTACTAACTAAATTTAAGATAATTTGTCTTAAACGATTTGCATCCCCTTTAAATAAATAATTTGTGGTAGGATCTGCTATATAAATTAGATTTAGATGTTTATTCTCGGCTTGTAATGCCATTAAACTAATTACCGATTCTATACATTCATGGATATTAAAAATCTCTGACTCTAATTCCACTTTATTTGATTCAATTTTTGATAAGTCTAAAATATCATTAATAATTGTCAGTAAAGTGTTACTACTTTGATTGATGATTTCGACAAAATTCCTTTGTTCTGAGTTAAGATTAGTATCTAGTAATAACTCCGTTATGCTCATAACACCACACATTGGAGTTCGTATTTCATGACTCATGGATGCTAGAAAATCTGTTTTGGCTAAGTTAGCTACTTTAGCTTGTTTTTCTGCTTTAGATAATGCTTTATTTTGTTTCGCTAATTGTTGTATTTGTTTTTGTTCTTTTTGTAATAATTGTGCTTGACTAATGGCAATTCCTAATTGATTGGCAATACTTTCTAATAAACTTATTTCTGCCGATGTCCACTTTCTAAAGCGATCGCATTGTTGTAAACTAATAATACCATTGGCTTTATTTTTATAAGAAGTGCGCACACATAACATGGATTTAAGCTCAATTTGTTGACAGAAAGAAATCATTTCCTTTAAGATAGGATCTTCAAAGACATTATCACTGATAACGACTTGATCACTAGACATAATTAGATCAAAATGAGGGTTATTCTTTGATAAATCTACCTCAATACCTAACATGGGAATAAAATCTCCTTCAATGGCTTCGGCTACCATTAGAAAAGGAGGAAGATTAGATTCATCATAAAGGGAAATATGGCAACGATTAACATTAAAAGTATTGAGGAGAATGTTAACGGCGGTTTCAAATAATTGATTAAAATCTAAAGTCTGACGAATTTCTTGAGTTATTTTTTTGAGTAAGATTTCTTGTTGAAGTTTTTGTTCAATCAAAGTCTGAGATTTTTCTTTTTCTAATTCATAACCTATCCATTGACTCATTAACTTAATTTTCTCTTTCACGATACTAGAAATTTCTACATCATTTTCATCCAGTGAGAAAAAACATAAAGTACCATAAGTTACATGATTTACTTCTATTCTTGCACCAAGATAAGACTCTATCTTAAAATTGAGATGCGCAGGATGAAGGCAATAGTTTGATTTACTAATATTATTAATAGCAAAAGGTTCTTTATTTTGATAAGCTATAAAACAAAAAGTGTCTTCTAAATTTAACAAAAATGGAGAAAGAAGTCCCACGCTCTATTTTTCGTAAAAAAAACCGCCCATGAAATGAGCGTGGGATGAATTTTGACAGTAAAATAACATCCGTAAGATTCTAAACAAAAATCAAATTCTCTGATAATGCACAAAGCAATAAAAGTACGACTATACCCCAATGATAAACAAGCTCAAAAACTTAGCCAAGTTATGGGTTCGGCTCGTTGGTGGTATAATTTTGCTCTTAATTTGTGCAATGAAA
>Ga0210036_1000204_pt1 | contig 72751 bp, 36 predicted proteins | sample CryGeymeta201515_FD_185469 | JGI IMG/M metagenome (GOLD analysis project Ga0210036, IMG submission 185469) | Groundwater microbial communities from Crystal Geyser aquifers in Utah, USA - Crystal Geyser metaG 2015-15 (SPAdes) (version 2) | ecosystem: Environmental > Aquatic > Deep subsurface >... | reverse complement strand
GAGCCGTTTCAAGGGTGGAGCCTGGCCAACCAGCAGTCACAGCAGCAACCACTGCAAGGAAGTGAATATCAGGCGAATCTGAATCTTGCTAATTTTATGCAGCAGCAGCAGCAACAGCGACAGCTAATTTCTAACCAGAACGAGCCGCTTCAATTCCAGCGTCAAATGTACCAGCAACAGAATCAATTGTTTTCGCAACAACAGATGATGCAGCAAAACAGCTTCTTTTTCAACCAAGACCAGCAAGTCCCTAACAACAGCTTCGCTGCCTCACAGCAATCTTCTTTATTGGCCATGCAGCAGCAGCACATGCAACAGCAACAGTTTAATGCCAACAAGGTGGCCAACAGCATGGCCAATCTTTCGGGTCTCTCTGAAAACAATTCTTTCATGATGAATGCTGGAAACACCAGAAGTTCCCAGACCTTCCTTCCGAACAATAACATGAGCTCTATGGGTACTTTCCCAGTCAACAGTCAGCACTTTAACAGCAACAACAACAGCATGATGCCTATTGTTTACGATAATGACACGTCTGCGAGCACAATGCCGATGGAAGAATCTGCTTCGTCGTATGAAGATTCCTACAGTAGCCATGCCTTCCATAATAGCCATAACAGCAACAACCTAGGTTGAGCTGTCGCCGAATGACTTTGATCGGGGAACGACGTGACAGGAATCAAGTTTTAATAGTCCATGCCCACGAGATCTTTGCAGCGGCGTAAAATCTGGCGTGATGGACGCGCGACAATTATTTTATGTCTTTATTAGTTAATCAATCCTTTCATAATTCTTTGTGCCAACAAATACCGGTTTGAAAAATAGAGTACCGTAACTTACACGGCTCTCACGTTTCTTGTCGCAGTAGAAAAATGACACAAACAAGCGCATCTGTACAAGGGCGATTTGGAAACACGTACTAGAATAGAGTTCATAAACTGCTTTTCTTGTTTCTTGTTATCAAACATTACTTGTTGTTGTTTCGAGACCAAAAGCGAACAACAATGGATGCAATGCGAGCTGATGAGAGGTGGTACTGCTGCTAACTGTGCTTTTAAAAACAACGACATCGAAGCTGGCGGATCGAGTGATGATTTTCCGCGCGGTTACTGTTTTTGGTTTTTGTCGATTTCCCATTATTTGTACCTGGTAGAATACAGCAATTATTCTCGATGGTTTGTTGAAGGTTGAGGGAAAACGCGCACCATATAGCTAGCCATGCCGCTTACATCCATTCTACAGGAGTGTAGCAGAGAGTCTCGGGCCATTTTTCTCAGAAATAACTTACTAGTATGACAACAGCACAAACAATGCAGAGAGGTATGGGACGAAATCTTTTGAGCCTATTCGGACTACCGACGCATGGGATTTAAAAATCGTTCAGTTTGTTCATGTTTTGAAATCGTCATGATGTACCAGTACTAGCTACAAGGTACTACTAGTACGCATTACCGTACCTGGGAGTGGTAGACTAGTCTACTGTTATGATGTGCGGATGTCAATAGATACAGATCCACCGTGATCCCAAACCTATCGCATACTACCTAGTAACAGAAGTTGTGAGCCTCTTGAAATACACTGTAGAAAATCGGTTAATGGCCGCTTCTTGCTTGGTACCAGGGTACCCTGGTACGTGGTACTACCAGGTACAGTACCAGATAGTACAGAATCCTTAGTAGTAGTACTACGTAGTAGTAGTACCTGGTATGGACAAGCATGTTCACCACCAGCAGTCATAAATCGTACTTACTACTGGTACATACCAGGTACGAAACTGAAACTAGTACAGGCCGTTCTACGCAACCGGCAAGCGAACCGGGTCCCACTTGACCTTGAAGTGTGTATTAGGCTCTCACCAATCCACCGAATTTGATCCGATCACGAACCAAATAAAATAATTTTATTATCACAAATCACAAAAAGAAACTCAAAATATTAACCGGGAGAAATGCCATCTTTCCAGATCGCAAAGCAAGTATCGGCAGCCTATAATATGTACGTGAATCCTCATGGGATGAAGTGCCTCGACCCCTCCTTCCAAATCGGACCGTACGACGTCTTGTGTGCACGTGGCAAAGCCGCGTACGATGCAGAAGGCAACCGACGCTTTCGACAGCTGGTTCAGCAACACCAGCAGGCATACAGCGAATGTAGCAACAAGCAAGAAAAGTCAAAAATAGTTTCGCACATCGTTAACACGGTCCGACAGGCCAGCCCGAACGGCGGATTCGTCAAGAAAATCAATGGTACGTACTACGAAGTCGGTGATCGCCATGCGAAGGAAAAGATCGGGCAAACATTCCGAGACTTACTGCACACCAAGTACGCTAGCAGTACAAAGGCGAAAGCCCGAGCTCGAGTACAGGTTCGCTGCCAAAGTCCACAGCCATCAAAGAAAATCAAAACCGACAAACCTCCCGTTTATAGTGTTGCAAGCAGTAGTCGTGCTGCTCTTCCTCCTGGCCGGCGTTACATAGAAGATTCCGGTGATCTTCGTTCTTCATTTTCAGTAGTCTCCGACGCCTCTGAGGACGGTATTGATCAGCGCCCTCGCCAGGTTCGAAGCAACGAAGTATCGATGCTTCCTCCATTGAAGGACGTTCACGTGCGAGTCCCTCGCACACGCCGCAGTACAACAAGTACTAGCTATAACCCATTTATTATGGATATTTTGCGAAGCAGCATCGAGACGTTTGATGGCAAACAGCAGCAAGCTGTGATGGACGAAAATAACCAAAATTTTGGTATCCATCAGCCACAACTAGTGTCCGTGGGCTTTCGTTCTCCTGGTGCTATTATGGCAGATCTTGAACCATTGTCCTTGACAAAAGACGATTCTGCAGTGGATAAGGTAGACTTTCACGATTCCAATAGCACCATAGAGACAGAGGCAATGAGCGAATACTCTCAGTTCGACTGGAGTCTTCCAAGAGATATATAATTTATGGGGAGTGCAGTTCCTAAGAATGAAATACAGGGAGGACTAGCTAGGATTGAGTGTGCAGTATGTTTGGACGATGTTCCCTTCAATAACTGCTTTCATAAAGTAATGCTGCAAATTTCTAATTTATGGTCAATTGTAATGCCATGTGCTACATTCGATAGTTACATTAGATATGCATAGCTGACGAGAGAAAGCCAATGAGCCTGGGCCTTTGTTGACTTCTACTCTCAGTACAGTAGATTACAAAAACGTTGTTGTATCCGTGCCTTTGTAAATAAAACCAGCGTGCTGGTGTGACTGGTCCAAATGGAGGACATAGCAACTCATCAAAACCAATTAAACGACAGACGTTTTGATGGATAGTCTTCTTTTGTGACTTTCAACTCTAGTACAATAAACATTATTTAACTTGACGGGTCGATCCTCGATTGGACGACAACCAAATGCGATGAGTGTACCGAAGGTGCCTTGTTGTAAATTTCTGCTCAATAGTGAAGCTAAAGTGTTACATTTCTTAATTGGAATGAGATCTTGGTCCTATTGAGAGATATCTCTCAGCGCTTCCGTCGCTTTGAGCAAGAGTAGACGCAGCTGAAAGAAGCAGTGATCAAGCGCGTACAGGAACGCGTCACCAATGATGAGATGAGTCGAGCAACAGAACCAGGGCAGTCATCTGTCGAGCCCTATACTAACTTGTCTGGTCGCGCCAAGCCTTATTTGAGCTATCTCTGCTTCGGTGGAAACGGTGACCCGAACATGGTTCTCTTCAGACAAACGCGGATTTCAATCTAGCTACTAATCGAGGACGTACTGTAGTTTGGAATAATGAATAGAGATCCGGGTGGATGGATAGAGTCCAGCCCCAACATGGTAGGAGTTTCATCGGCAGTTCAAAATAAGAGCTACGTCGACCTTTCCCAGCCAAAGTAAGATACAACTGTACGAACAGACTCTAGTAGAGTCGACTGGTCTCCTCCTAATAACAATAAATACTAAAAAAGTACTACTGCAGTCAACTAGTAGCTAGTAGTAGCTAGTACTAGCTACTGGTACTATCTACTAAATAGAGTCTAAATAACAAAAGACACCGTACTCACCCCAAATAAAAATATGTTAATCTTTTTCGATTGGTAGAGCTCAAGCTTTCTGTTTCTATCGTTTGATGATAGAACCAAATACCAAATACCAAATATGAAGTATATCCACACCACAATGGATTTTCGCAACTCGCTGTCGGCCTTGCTATCCTCGGCATCCATTCAGTATTTGCATTCCATACTGTCACGACCATTCCACTTCGCAAGCAGAGTATTCATCCTGGACGTTCCAAAAATTATGTTTACGTACCAATATCGCCAACGGAAACGTATTCAGACATCAAGAAGTCCTAACGTACGACGACAAGACTGCACTCTAGTCTGGGTGTTACAACAGCACTGACGGCACTCGACTCTCTCTGGCAGAATTCCCCCTATGCAACTGCTGCTTTCATTTGTGGCTTAAAGGCGTCAGCAGCGGATATGATCGCGCAGAAACGAGATTTGCGAAAGCGAAATGAAAAAGAGCAAACAGCTATGCAAATGAGTGCTGCTGCGGCAAATAATACAGCAACAGATGGTGCGGCAGCGGCAGCGGCGGCAGCAGGAGAAAGTGTCATTTATAACCCTGATATTTCTGGATCGGCTGTAATTCCATTTCCACCACCAGCACAAAAGAAGATGGAATGGAAACGCAATGCTGCCTTTATTGTATACGGTTCGCTCTACCAGGGTGTGACACAAGAGTTTGTCTACAATCACCTTTATCCTGTATGGTTCGGAACGGCAACCTCCATTCCCGTGGTTATCAGCAAGGTCTTGTTTGATTTGTTGGTTCAAACTACTGTAGTGACCCTACCCGTTGCCTATCTGACAAAATCGATTATATACCGCTACTCCTTTCGAGAGGCAATCCGACGATATGTGGACGACATCAAGAATCACGGACTCTTGAAAAAGTACTTTTTGCTATGGGGTCTTTTAATACTATTATTACCAGATAGAATAATGATAATATTATTATGTCGTAATAAAAATCATACGAGTAGACCTACAAAACAAGAAAGCTAGACCTGCCATAGCTTAGTAGTAAGTTGATTTTGGAATTTGGCACGGTTGACTGTCGGACTTTTCTAAAAATGACGTCTGCAGCTCGTTATTCATCCACCAGTGATTCATTCACATCCCTTGACAACACCAACAACGAACCTCCAACTTCCACATTCTTGTAAAGCACTAAAATTCAAAGATTCAGATGATATCCATGTCTTTGCCGCTACTTTGCCCTTGCTTCGATTACTCTGAGAACGACAGATAAAACTTGCGAGTATACCTTCCGACTCAGTACGTACCAGTTACCAGTGGACACTCCAGACTCCAGCACCATTAGCTGGCTTTCACATTTCACATCCGTTTATCAAGGCTTCCTCCTTTTGTCGGAGTTCGAGTTTCACTGCAGACTACAGCTCCTGATCGATCACTGCTTGGAAAGAAAGGATACGGATAGCTAGCATCGTATATCGTTATCTACATTTCCTATTAAGGATTCAGCAAAGTTTCATACAGTATTCCGCAATGCACAGAGAAATTCAGGAACGACGGAAAAGGAAACGTCAAAGAAATCATCATCATGGAGTACCAATCGCAACTACTAGACCAAACAAAATAAGAATCGGATTCTTGCTCCATGTCTTGCTTTCGCTTTCATTTTCACTACCGGAAAGCATCGTAGCGTTTGCATTTTCCTTCAACCAGAAGAGCTTCAGCTACTGCGGTGCTCTCAAGATACGACCAGGGCATGACAGAGGCACTTGCCTACAGTCCGCGAGCGGCGATGACAGTACTCCCGCAAGCAACAACAACAAGAAAAACAAGGACAACAATGAACTCAAAGATGTAGATCCCAAGAAGCAAGCGATATCGGCGTTATCCCAGCCCGTCTCCAAATCTGACGAAGCGTTAAATAATGACAGCCCAAGCGATGAATCTTCGTCGACCAATAATTTTAAAAACGAGGCCAGCCTGCTTCCACCGCCTATTATGAAGCCACAAAGATTCTCGAATCGTCCCAGCAAAAAAACAGCTAAAACAACAATGCACTCCAACAAGAAACATCTTCACAAGAAAAAGGACCAAGCAGTAATACCTCACGCACGGCCACGAAATGACAGACCTGGTGCTGGAAATGCGGCATCCACTACGACGAGAGATCGATATGTTAGTATGTTACCACCACCCCTTCAAGATCCGAATAAATATGGTAATGAAAACGATGAGAATAATGACGACAGCAGCCGCTTTTCTTCCAGTGATCAAGCTGTTCTGTCGTCGTGGGAACAATTCCTGGGTGCCAAGAGACGACCAGAGTCGGAAGGTACACACAGCTCGTCATCTTTGCCGAGTCCGATGCAATCAAACACTGGCAGCGATAACAGGAACGAAGACGATGATGATCTTCTCTCTGAACAATCGCCCAGCATGGCAAAATTGCCTTCCATTCATGATTTGTTCCCGCCTGATTTATCCACCAGTAGAAGGAACAATAGCAAAAAACGTGAAGAATCCGACAGTACTGCGAAATCGGATGGGACGAAAAAATCCAACAGCCGTTCGCAGCGCGGCCAACAACAACGCCAGCGTGATCGCGGGTCGAAAAAATCTAATTTTGTGGACTCAACAACGCTATTTGAAAACTTGTCGTCCTCTTCCAGTCAACACGGAAAGCAGCCGTCTTCCGAGGCCCGGAACGCTGAGAGTGAATCTCAAATAAATGAAACAAATGTTCTTCAGCAGTCACAGCAATCGCCGCTAGAGGGAGTTCTTCCGGTGAGTGACTTGTTTTATCGATCGGCACAGTCCATTGATCTAGGAGGAGATGACGAGGAGCTACCATTTTCGGCAGAACAGTCCGACCAACTGGCAGTGGACAACAACAAAGTCAAAATTCGCAGAAATCAGGCATCGGTTACTCCGTCCGAGAAGAAGATTACCGCAAAGTCTTCCAGCAGCAGCAAGATCCCAGGCAGTACAGCTTCAGAAAAGAAGGAGAAAACACCAAATGGTCGACGAAGGATGGTCCGTCGGGGCATGGAGATGCTAGTAGGAGGAGTTCCTATTAATGCAGACCCACCCCAGCGCAATATTGAAATGTGGTACGATACCAGGCAGCCTTGGTATGCCGCCATTTCTGTCAACACGAAAGATTTTGGACCGTTCTTTCATTCCGATAGCCAGCACCTGCTCACTCGCACCGAGCTTGGCTTATTTTGCGAATTTTTTGTTCACTACACTATGAAATGGGGTGTTTGCCCACGAGAATTGCGTTCCATTGCTCAGCAGTATCTAGAAGAGGATCATGCAGCTGTCGAACAAAACGATGTTCCGATGGACGCTCTTTTATCGAATGCTAGTCCGATGAAATCATCCACTCGAGAGTCGGTTGGAGAAGGCAAATTGACTCTCAGTCCAGATTATGACGATCCCAACCTTCTAGATATGGAAGCACGCATGGAAGAGGTCGCTACGTCTGGCATTTTCGATCTGGACGCTTTCAAAGCTGAACTATTGGATGCTGCTGCAGACGGAAAGTCAATGAAATCTGCCCACCAGAGTGCCATTCTTGGAGTAGAAGCAGGCCCGGAAATTTTCAAAGGTTTCGGAAAGCCTGCCAGATCTAAGTCAAGAGGAAACAAAAAGTCAAAGGGAACCGACAGAGCAGCTGAAGTTCTTATCTCGCATTTAGTTCTCCACTTCACTCTCGGAGTTACCCAAACAGAAGTTGAAGACGGCGAGAATGCCTGGAAAGATGTATTAAGGCGCGGAATTATGTCTTGTGTGAACAAAGAGCTACAACATTCTTCTATCATTGCGAAAAACGACGCTAACAAAATTGAGCTGCGTATCCAAGAGGTGGCTGTAGCTATTAAGGAGCTGAAGGAAACAGACGATGGTCTCACCTCAATTACATCAGAGGCTACAATATTTTGCGAGCCTCAAAATTACAAGGGTGGTGACGCAGAAAAGCATCTTCTTCGAATAACGAATGCACTGGAACGTGCAGTTGACGATGGCGACCTTCGGGTGGCGTTGGCAGCCGCAGCGCGGAACGAAGAACGATGGTCGCCTGAACTTCGCGAGCGAATCTATGAGGAATTTTTGTTCGAAGAGGAAGCTGAAGACAACGTCTTGCTGGAAAATGAAAGTGGCGAGGAAGAACGAATCGCGAGTACTGCTGGCAGTACCGTACCTGAGCGAAGTGCTGAATCAATGTTTGGAAGCAGCAGCGGTATAACATGGGATTATTTCCAAGGAAACGCGGCGAATGCTCCATTTCAAGGAAAACTAGGCCCTCGGCTGCTAGAAGCGATGGAAGCGCGAGCGAACGAAAATCCTCCTAAAGTGATAGCTGTCGGCGATGTTCACGGCTGCGTCGATGAATTACAAGATCTACTGAAAGAATGCGAGTACTACCCTGGGGATCTTATCGTCTTCTTGGGAGACCTTGTGAGCAAAGGTCCAGACAGTATTTCAGTTGTACAAATGTCTCGCGAGATTGGAGCTATGGGCATACGGGGGAATCACGATTTTGAGGTCATTCGTTGGCACCAAGCCATTAAATCAGGTGAGTGCGTTGTTTGTTTTCACTTTTTGCTCATGATTTTGCGTATGTATTTCCGATGTAACGTATCCATTCTTCTAAGCGTTTGCTCATTTGTTTCACATATCTCGCAAGGCGTTGATCCTCCGGTCGTTGGGTCTGAGCATTACTATGTTGCGTCCTGTTTGTCGAAAGCTGACATTCAATGGCTTTATAGTCTACCTTGGTATATTGCATCCAAAGATTTAAGTGCTCTTTTTGTACACGCCGGCTTTGTTTCCGGCATTCGATTGCAAAAGCAGAATCCCCGCCTCATGATGAACATGCGAAGTATTTTACCTGATGGCACTGTGACTTCCAAATTTTTCAACAATTGGCCCTGGGCTCGATTATGGGATGGTCCCCAGACTGTTTACTTTGGACATGACGCCGACCTGGCTTGCAGCAATACGAGCACGCGATTGGTTTGGATACGGGGTGCGTATACGGTGGGCGACTGACCGCTTGCATCCTTCCCGAGAAACGCCTCGTCAGCGTTAGCGCTCGTCGTGAGTACTTCAAATACCGACGAAAGCATTACGACTAGAGACAATATGGCAGAGTTTTATGGTAACTGTTGCTCTCTGCGGAACAAGAATCACTGTTGTTGAGCGGTTTTTTCAAAAGTGGACCGATTTCGACAAAAATGGCCGACTTTGTTCGAGATGGGCTCTCATCCTCATCGAATATCAGCTCCGGCTGCTATCGCCTTAGAATGTCAACTCCTACACAGGGACGCTAGACTAATGATCTCTTCTTTGACTAGCCAGCTATTCTAGGTAACTCCTGTACATGAACGCCAGACAACTATGCTGTTCTTCCACTCTAGTACTGTAGCCTGTAGCTAAGTAGGTGAATTCAAGCGAGGCGCACGATTGCCGTCTTGGAACATGATGACCAGTATGCCACTTCAATTTCCAACGCAACAGTCAGGAGAGAAAAGAGTTCCAATTTGAGAAACGTTTCAGAATTTCACTGACGCCAGTCAACTCTGGAGATTTGGAATTCTGTGAGAAAGAGAACCTTCCAAGCAAGCACTATTTAAAATCGTCAATATCTTATTATCAGAACTGTGAATCTTGTCAGCTGAGGAATAGATTTGAAACGAAATTTTAGGGATAAGATTCAAACACGTCTGATTCTAAGAATCTTTGATTGAAATTCGCTTCGACGAAGTGCTGTTGGAGATTTCATCCCGCTTGATGTTTTCTCCTTTTGTGCTGTTCCTACTACTAACAGGTAGCTAGTACAAGAGTTGAAAGAGCTGCTGGTGGAGGTTTGTCATAAAAAATTGTATTGGAATATCCAACAAAGCTTGCCTTCTACGTTAGATAACCTTTGATACCAATCCCATCAGATTCTATCTTCTATCCATCATCTCTTCAATTCACTACTTTGATTTTTGATTTGATTTCAGACTTCTTCTTCGACGACAGCTAATTCAGATCTGTCTAACGTATCAAAAAACTTCCGTTTTTTCCGTTCTTTTAAAACCGAACAAGCACAAGACGCGTCTTCAAGTTCGGAGCCTGATTTATTTCTATCTGCTTTTTTCCTTTATCAATCAATCATTCATTCAATCAATCAATCAATCAATCAACCCAACCTTATATCATTAAATAGCCACACAAAACCAATCACCCAATACTTTACACCTTAATCTCTCAAACGAATACCTCCTCCAATATGATGAAATCTGTCTTCCTCTCCGACTCCACAATGCTAGATAGTACTATAACCGGTAACAGTACCAGCCTGAACGAGAACGACAATGACTATATTATGGTCGACAACGACTGTGATTCCTTTGTCGATGGGGACGAGGACTACGATTACTGCGATGATATCGTGTCCGAAGTAGTTCAAATCGATCAACACTTGAACTTGATGGAGGAAATGATCCTTGAAGAAGCTAATGAACCGTCCATTCAACGAATCTTGGACGAGGCTCACGCATCTGCTTCGCAGGTAGCTTATGTCACTGAGGACGAACAAGAGAAGGACCAGCAGTCGGGGACAGAGCCTCCTTCTCTGGAAAGCAGCACCTCTACGGTGGACAGCAACGCCGTAACACATTCGCCTACTACTAGTTGGAGCGAACGAGAAGAACCACCAAACAAAGATTCGGAGGAATCAAAACAAGAGTCTACATCTGCACTCTCTGCTACTACAAACGCCAATGACATGCCGGATGATGGTGTTCCCAATTCGGCAACAACAGCTAAGAAACCTAACCTAGGGCGCATGTCCAACAAAAAGAGACGTAAAAAGATAAAGATGATGAAGAGAGCTGCGGCTGCTGCCAATGCTTCAGCTGCGCTGGCGGGGGATGCTCGTTGAAATTTGAAAACCTGTCATTTGGATGAACGTCGCAACGAAAAGAAAGGTCTACGACGATGCCATTCTTTTTTTTTGGTAGACCAAAATGGCCACACTCAGAACTGATTTCTTTTGTCCATTGCTCAGTACGCGACAGAATTGAATGCTCGAATACCTTTATCCACCGTGCCTTTATGGATTGAACCACCTGTTGATCTCTCTTGTCCCCCACCACCATTTTCTTTTGGATTCTGTGTCTGTGTCTACTGTTCCCGTCACGCCACTTGCCATTATTTATTACCACGACTACAAACCCGTCGTCTTCTACTCCCCCCAAAACTTATAAAAAATAACTTTCTATCTGTGCAACCGTTTCCCGAAAACGGAGAAACGAAGAAAAAAATCCAATTGTCCCATAACCCCAAAACGCTTTTTATCAGGATCTTGCTTGCATTATTTGTTGCAGTTGATCTACTTGCTACTGTTCTCCCAAGAAAAGCAAAACAAAAAAAATTCCCCACCACAAGAAACATTATAGTTTATGTGCAAGTAAAATTAGCAAAGACTCTCATAAACCAATCAAATTGTCCTTCCGCGTTGTATTTTGAAGGCATTCCACGACTACTCCTGCATTGACATGAGTTTCCAATGTGTGGCAACAGCTTGAGATAATCTTTTGAACAAGCAACAACATTGCTGTGGAAAAGGAGAGATTTCCCCTGATCTTTCTCCCACGGATGAGGAACAGCAAAAGATCAGCAAAAGCATCTAGTACGGAAGACACGCTACAGCCTAGTACCTGTTACAGAATGTACGTGTGAAAAAGCGTACCTTTGGCTCCAGGGAGAAAAGATGCTATTTTCGATTTCTTCCGCGATTTCCCAAGCAACGCGTGCTTCTGAAGATGACGGGCCATACTCCTTAGAAGCCTTCAGTGCTTCTTGGATTGCACGCTGGTCAGGCGTGACTTTCCTTGTCGACAGTCGACATTGCTCTCAGCTAAGTGCAGGATCGTTTCTGGAGAGAGGTACCTACTGTTGTCTGGAATCTGGACAATGGATAATCCATTCCAATCTTCCACCTTCCGCAGTATCGTTAGAAGAGAAAGGTAGACAAGAATGGCCATGGTTACTGCTAATGATAGTAGACGCAAGTTGCCAAATTAGTACCAGGTACCAATCGTACAGTACTGAAGTATTCCATGCATGATCACTAGAATGATACTGTAGTTCAGTATTCCGGGGGACGAGTAGACTCCTACTACAGAGAAACGAAAAGACAACGGGCACCACCCTTCGGATGCCATTGCTGTGATTCCCGATTGTTAGAGTTTTTCTAATTGTTTCGTTAGCATTGTTTGACGGCGTTGGCGATGATTGGATGATGACTGAAGAACAGGAAGCTTACTTGACTGGTCAAAACATTTTCACCGCGTTGAAACTTTCTGATATTAGCTGAAAGACGATGGGTTTGGCGGCGGTATCTGAAAAGAAAGATGAGGCTTGCATTTTCGAATGAAACCAAAAAATTAGCCCAAAGTAGACTGGCTGTTTAATAGCCCGCAGCAGAAAAAAAGGACAGTGCAATTTCAAATACAACTACTACTACAACGTGAGAATGATGTGCGTCTACATCTTTTTGTAAAGATTCGGAAAATATCTTTCTCGACTCCGATTGTTGCAACTTCATTTTAGTACTGTCATACGAGACGGCGTCGTCATTCGGCAGATGTGTATGAGAGATTGTTATTATTAGAATCCAAGAAAAGATCTCCCGAGAAAGAAGTGCACCCGTTCTCATCATAGCCATTTACTAGTAATAGTCCAAATTCAACATAAAATTAGCGAGAAGAAAAGAAAAGAGCATTAACATGACACGAAGCAAAACTTCCGACACCATCAAGCCGGCTCAACCCCAGTGCCTTCTTGATCGAGATCTGGTCAACGCCGATACCCTTCCCATGATGAAGGATATCGGTCTCTCGATCTTTGCCTCGGCCTGCAGCAAAAATCGCGGTGCCTTTGTCCTTCATCCGCCCGATGGTCAGACCTATGGCTGTTTGCAATTTCCTGATGATATTTTGGATTTGGTAGGAATCGAGGTGAATCCGGACTCGATCAATCCCAACACGTCCATGCCCATTTTTCAGGTGACCACTGTTGAAAATCTCAAAAAGCACTACACGGACGGAAACCTAACAGCTGCTGACACGGTTGATTTGTTGGATTTTCTGGTGGACAATACTTACCAGTCCACACCTAATGTCGGCATGGAGCCCTACGCCTGCGATGTGAGTGGTTTGGTGACCTTGAAATGCCTAGCAAATGCGGTCGACAAGGAGAAGCCACCTATCCGAGCTGTGACCATGGCCGGAGTTTTTACTCCGGCTCTCTGGGCCACGAATCAAAAGGAGCTTTCGCACTCGGAAGCCTCTAAGTTTTACAGCTCCAAAGACTTTCGCAAGATGAAGAAGTTGGGTCTGAACACGGTGCAAATTCCCGTTCCTGTCAAGATGTTTGTCAAGGCCCATGTCGGCGATAAATGGATGAAGTTGCTGGACGATTACGTGGACCAGATTTATGCTGAAGGTCTTGACATCATCATCGTCTTGGAACAGGGTACCAGTCCTCCAGAAGAGTTGGCGGCTCCAGTGGAAACAGCGGTTAAGTTGGTAGCAAAGTACAATCATTCTAAAGACCGTCATGCCATTGTTGCATTGGTGCTTCCCACTTTGGACAAGGCTCTTTTAGAGGCCGCCGCAAAGGCATCACACCATGTCAATACATGGATTCCCACAAAGGGAGGTGATTTTACCCGGCTTAGCGACTACCCTTTGGCCACTGGTGCTGCGCTTGATCTGTCTCACACTGCCACGGTGGCCGATATTGCCTCATCTTCCTCTCAGGAAGACCGCGCCAAGTTGTTCTACCACGAGAACATGGCCTGCATTGCCCGGGCTCCATTGGAATACAGTTCGTGCTTTCAAGATATGCCTGTGACAGTAACACAGGGGTTTGATCTGGCCATTGACAACTGCCACTTGAAGGGCATCTCTGACGACTTTTACGATTATGGTCAGTGCGGTAGGTTTAACGAGACGATTGACTCGCCATGGTGGAAAGACCACAGGTATTCGTTTGCCGCGCGCCAGCTCTATGCCTACGAGCGAGGTCACGGTTGGTCCTTTGCTGCGTGGAAGCTTTGGGATACGGATCGTGATAATCTTGGTGTACTTGACGATCCTGCCAAGCTCTTGGCTTTTGAAGAGGTGGAGGCCGCTGGACTCATGCCTTCTCTACTCGACATGGACGAACCCATTCAATATCCGCTAGGTAATTCTTCATCGCCGGTCGGATTGGCATGCTTAAATCCGCCAGAGGATGACTTTGCTATGGGGGATGCGACGTTCGCTCCGACCCCAGCACCTCCACCGGATTGTGGCAATGGATGGTGGAACTTTGACGCCGAAAAATGCGATTACTGGATTCCACCCACTCCTGCTCCAACTGCTCCTTGTCCCGTCTGCAGCAACAAGACAGTAGAATGCGATCCCATTCTTGGCATGCCTTTCAGTACGGCGATTCACAATGACGACAAGCCTGAGCCCAGTCACAAGGCTTTGGTCGCAGAGTCTTTCTTCTCCGGTGCCGTGCTATCCCTGGTTGTATCGTTCATCATTTTTAAAGTCGTTGGAAACAGACGCCAAGGTTACGAGGAAGTCCCGAACAGCGCAGTCTAGGGAGAGAAACATTTTCCTGATGGTGCGTGTTTGGTATAGTTGCGATTCAATCACAGCCTTTTTCATGTGCTCTACAGCATGGTGGTGTGAAAATACATTGGACGACGTAAAAGAATACTCAAGTAGAAGACTAATGCTGTAATAAGAGTACACAGAAAGCAGAGTGTTTGTAGCAAAAGCTCTTAAGAATTGTCAACACTAGTCAGCTTAAAAAATAAGAAGCAGAGTGATGGTTGCAAACGCTCTTAAAACACTACGAAGAGTATTACATTCAATCTATATGCTATATGGTAATACATGCAATAAGTTTTATATATTTGTAGGGTGTGTTAGAAGGTGAAAGCATGGTGAGCAGTAGCTGAAATAACACATGAGTGTGAAGGAATAAAAGCAGAGATCTGTCTGCAGGTCCATCTCGTCTAGTTTCTTCTACAACCAAAATAACTAACTAGGAGCCGCTGATGCGTCAAACTCTCGATATTGATCTTCCAAGATCATGTCATCGAGAGGTTGTCCTGGTGCCACCAAGGGCAAGCAAGGTGTTCGCTCAATCTTTACATGGAAGAGGACGGGCTCATCAGGATCAGCGTACAAGAATTCGTTCATCTTGGCCTCGAGATCTTCTTGGTTATCACAAAAGATCGATTTGATACCGAAGGCCGCCGCCAGCATAATATAATTGGGGTTCATGGAATTCCTTACAGCCAACAAACGTCCTCCCTGAAACAACTTTTGCCAATATTCGACCATCATTTGTGATTCATTATCCATAATCAACAATTTTACGGGGATCTTCTCTTCGGCAACCGTCTTCAGCTCGGTAAAGGACATATTGAAAGAACCGTCACCATCCACAGACACCACGCGCTTCAGCATGTTGGCAAGTTTGGCACCGATGGAATATCCCAAGGACACGCCCATAGTACCCAACGAACCCGACGAGATCATTTGTCTTGGTTGCGTCCATGTAATCAACTGGGCGGCCACCATTTGATGAATTCCTACACCAGTTGTAAAGATTGTATTGTCCATCTCTCCTTCTTTGGCCAGGAGCTGTCTATCCATCTCGGCTACCACAGACTGCGCTGACATGGGAGTTTTCTTGATAACAGTACCATCCTCTTGCTCAACTTCCAACGTTGGAAATTCGGGAATCTTGATCGGAAAGTCCTTTTGCAATTGCTTCATTCGTTTTAACCAGGCTTTTGTGGTAGGCGTAATCGCTGTGTTCGCAACTTTGTTGCTTAAAGTCTGCAAAAAGTGTTTTCCAGTCGAATGAACAAAGTAAGTGGGTTTAATCTGCTTTCCCTTTTCGGTGTATCTGATATCTACGTGCACCACTCCTCCCCGTCCTTCGGTCGCGGCTCTCATGGCTTCGGGAGCAAAATCACTCATGCGTCCGGTGATTCGATCGTCAAATCGGGATCCAATGCTCAAGATCAAATCAGATTCCTGGACCATGTAGTTGGGTGTTGGATGCCCGTGCATTCCCATCATGTTCAAAGCCAAAGGATGTCGCTCGTCAAAGACTCCCATTCCGTGAAGAGTCGAAGTAACAGGTATTTGGAATGCTTCAGCCACCTTCATTAGCTCAGCGGGAGCATCATTACATCCTTGTCCAGCAATAATGATGGGTTTCTTGGCTCTTTGAATGAGATGAACCAACTGATCCAAAAGTTCCGAATCCTCGTCGAGATTTCCTTCCTTGGTAACGATTTCGGGATTTTGTCCGTCACGTCCAGTGTAGATGATTTTTCCGGTAGGATGGTGGTTGGCATGGTGCACATCTGCGGTAGGATCATCCGACTGAGCATTCGTGACGGCTTCTAACTTCAGAGGTAAGTCAGGACTATCCGTTTGGGGTACGACATCGAATGCTAGTCCTCGTTTCGCAGCGGTCGTTGCTCCTCCTTTTTCTCCACCCAAAAAAATGGATTGAAAGTAGGTCCCGTCTGCTCGAATACGAGGTTCCATGCGCACAAACTGATGGTCTGCGGGTGGATCTGTGTGCATATTAGCATCGAGGAATTGTTCCAGCAACTTTTCATCCAGGACCTGATTCTGCAAATCTTTGGGCAGATCCACAAACACGGGTCCAGGTCTTCCATTTCGTGCCATGTAAAAGGCATAGTCCATCACGTATGGGATTTCAGCTGCCGACTTGACCGAGTAACTCCACTTGGTACACGGTTCGGTCAAAGGTACCGCGGGAGCACTTTGAAAGGCATCTTCGGGTGCCACAGTGGCTGCTTGTCCACACAAGACGACCATGGGCACACCATCGCAAAGACCATCTTGCAGAGGTGTAATGAGATTCGTTACTCCTGGTCCACTGGTTGCCACCACCACGGACACGGGCTTGTGCTTATCGTTATCACTAATAGGCATGGCTTTGGCATATCCTTCTCCAATATATCCCGAATTACCTTCGTTGGAATTGGTAATCCACTTGATACTGGCTGGCGTTTCGGTCGAATGACGCGGATGCTTCTTGTGGAACTGATCCAACAGGGGCAGGACGGCACCTCCACTGTACCCATTGACGACGGTCACTCCGTTTTCAACCAATTTGCTGTACACAATAGCCGCACCACTTTGTCCTTGGTACTGACGCAAATAATCACCAGCCTTGCGCCGGGCTTCCACTTGTGCCGCTTGGACGTCTCCGGCTTCGATACGAGTGAGACGAACGTCTCTTTGCAACTGCGCCGCATCGACGTTGGCACCATTGGCAAAACCAATGTCAAGACTAACTTTTTCGGTCGTACTCCAGAGGGAGCTGCTACTCGTGCTGCTGCTGCTGCTGCTGCTGCTGATACGAGAAGAAGCAGAAGTAGCAGGTACAGCAGCAGGAGGTGCAAAGGCACTGCAATTGCGAGTAGAAGCAGCAGCCAAGAAAAGGGCCGTCACGGCCAAGGAAGGAAATTTCATTTTTTAATTAAATATTTTTTGTGTTCTCGTTTTAGTCAGGCAATCGTCCTCAGTTGTCCGGTAGAGGTAGAGTACGTTTCAGCAAACTGTTGTTGGTGGTAATGCAATTACCTACTAGTCACTTGTCAGATGAGTTTGATAGAGCAATGGTGAGACTTTTACTATTAACTAACAAGTAGACGTTATGGTTGGAATGCCTTTTGTTTTGGCATTGATTTGTAGAAGTAGAGTGTAATCCCAAACTTGCGTTCTTGGATCGGCTCTTTGTACTGAAATGGACGGTAGGAGTAGACAACCAAAAAACAAAGAAGCGAAGAAGGCTGGGTCACCCAAAATAATCATCAACAGTAGACTACTAGCTAGTGCCAAGTAGTCTACCAACAGGAACCACAACCACCAGCCAAAGACAGTTCAAAATTCGTGGTTGCTGGACAGGCGAGCGAGCCCGGTCAAAATCGACGTAGACCCTGACGCAGTTCTCATCCAATCTGGAGAGAAATTCAAGCTGTTTGTGATCGCGAGTGGTTTTTGCACAGATAAATTAATAACAGTGAACATAATGATCTACTATCCCAGGTTCGCCTTGACAGGCGTGAATGATGATTGGTTCGTTAAATCTACGTATTTAACTGTGATCACATCATCATCATCATGAGATGTTGATGATCTTGGAAAGGCAAACCGTAATAACAACAGGATGATGATGATGATGACTTGCTGACTTCGAATCTTCAACCAATGCAGATCGGCATTTTAATGCTGATGAGGGTTCAGAATAGTGATCTACTAGTAATAACTCGTCTCAATACTACTACTACATCAGCCAGTAGTACTAGTACTGAAGCAAAATACAGTAGTAGTAGTAGAGCGCTACAGTACTACTACTAGGAGTCTAGCTAGCTAGTAGTAATTAATAATAGTAATAATAGTAGTAGCTACTCGTACTAATGGAGACCCTGGAGTCGTACTAGTCTACTAGAGTAGTCTAGCTACTACATACCCTGGTAGTAGAACAGTCGCTCCTTTAGTTGCGATTGTAGTTTTAGTTGTGATTATAGCTAGTTGAACGCGATAATCTGGTATGCAAGGATCATATTGTCGTGCACTAGCTTTCAGCCTCTTGCAGGCTAGGCTTCCTCCCAACATCATGGTATTTTCCGAATCCGCAGGTGTAACATATCAATTACCTTGCAGAAGTTGCTATGCTATTTTTCTGGTAGCTTTGGGTGCAGTGCTATAGTGTGCTTACCTTCGTACACTAATTTATCTCCGATCATATCGTTTCGTTTCGTCGTTGACTGGCCCACAACCGTGTTTGCTTATGAAAGTGGCGCCCCAGCATCCTTGAGCAATCCAATCAACTCTTCGAAATCAGCAATCCCCTGATTCACTTGTGCTTTGGCTTCGCCAAAAATACCACTGACCATGCGAGTTCCCTTGGCAGCAAATAGGACACTGTAGAAATCACCATCAGCTTTCTGAATAGCAAATAGTATGCGTTCCACCAGTTCCTCGAAGCGTACCAGATCTAGGTTGGATGCCCAATCGATAGTCTCCTCAATAGCTGCTTGTCGAATCGCAGAAAATGCTCCATCAATCCGGTACAGAGGAGTGGCGTTGGCAACCTCAATGGCAGCCCTGCCGGATTGCGGAGCAATGCCACCAAGAATGCGTCGGGCAGCATCGGTGCTTCCCGCTCGTCCTTCGGCATCAATAGTAGCGTACGAACCCCAATTGTCTCGGAGTTTGCGCAGATCGTCGAAGGCACCTTCGATCTGTTGAACGGCTTCGGCTGCATCCTTGGAACCAGGAACACGGGCAAATGCGGTTGTTGTTGCTCCGAAAAAATACGACCCTATCGTAATGAACGACGTGGATACCAAGAATTGTCTCCGACAAGAAGGTAATAATGATGATGGTGAAGTTTTTTCCTTCATCAGAGGCATCGAACTTGGGAAAGTGCAATCATGAGAGGAAATTGCGCTTTTGCTTGGATGTTGTGACAGTGACATCGACCAACAGAATCTACATTTGAACAGCAACAAGAGGATAGAAGTAGATACGCAAAGTAGATTCGCTCTTGTTCGTACAGTCATGATTTTCATTGCATTCAAGTTCAAATACAAGTAATTTTATGATTTATTTCATGTTCAAATAGCAAAGAGCAGAGTTGTTATTCTTTTATTTCTTTCTGCCAACTGCCGACTCAGTGATTGGCATCGTTGAATTTTTTTATTATTTTGTCAGCAACCTGTGCCTGCAGTAGGGATAGTGATAACAGCAACTATAGAATGAAATTAGGCAACCATTTTTATTTATTCATGGTCCACAAGACAACATAAAGTTTCGTTTGGACAGTTTCTCATGCATGCCCTACTCTTTCTCTTGCGCATCTTTTGCCTTTGTTTTAGATTTTTCCTTTGCTTTGATTTGCATTTTGGTTTTGTTATTGAGTTCTTGGAGCTCGTCGTGCCAGCCCAGCAATTTGGAAAGCATCCAAATAGATTCATCGCAGGCTCCCTTGTAAAAAATGTCCTGTTGCAGCGTCTTGTCATGTTTATTCCTCTTCCCGATAATGTCAAGGTTCCCAACACGTTCCAAGTTCAACAGAACTCGTCTGCAAATCTTGCGGTCGACCATTTCTGGAATCAAACTGACTGGAGCAACCTGCAAACTTGTTCCTAAAATGATGAGCAAATCGGCTCGTTTCATATCCGTCTGCAGTAAATTGTGAAATCTTGCTGGAAGGCCTTCTCCGAAGAAAACAATATCGGGCTTGACGTACCCATCGCAGTGCTCACAGATAGGTGGCTTTGCGTGTTCAACAATAGATGTCGTTACGTGTTCAATGTCGGCTTTTTTCTTGCACACTGTACAACTCGCTGTACGAAAATGTCCATGACATTCAACAATCTTTTCTGGTGGAAGTTCCGCCAGAACTTCCAATCCATCAATATTCTGAGTGTAAACCCGCAGTAATTTTCCTGTGGATGCCAGTAAACTCATAAAGGTGTGCGTTAGAGTGGGAGAATGAATCATACCGGGCCAAATTTCCCTGGCAAGAGAACAAAAGGGTTGCGGATTGTTTTTGTAGAATCCCACGTCGAATACAGCCTCTGCATGGAGCGCAATAAGAATAATTGGGGGAAGGAGGACGTCAGTCAGGCCGACAGGTGGGCGAAGAAAGGTGAGAAAAATGAAAAATGTAAAGTGCTGAACTCAGCAGCATCCTTTAAACAAGTAACTCTGGGTCCGTGAGACAGACGTTCATCATTGTTTGCGCTGTAACCTACCTGGATAGGGAAGATTATACTTCGCCAAGTTGTCATACCTGAAACCCAGAAGAAGATGGGGGAGAGACGTTGAGAGTTGAAATTCTAGATTAGATTTCCAAAAAGAAAGCATTCCTTGAAGGTAGGCAGCGATGTATTCTTGTTGATGAACAGTACTGCAACAAACATGCTAAGACATGCACGTGATCTCGTTGTAAACCCAAGGTCATTATTTGACTTACAATCCAGTCCCAGGTGTTCGAAAGTCTGGAATCCCCGCCGCCACCGAAACACCAGCTCCGCTCAAGACTACAATATTGTTGCAATCGTTCAAAATCCAGTGTGCCAATGTCTTTAAAGCAACAGGTGCATCCTCAATGTCCTCCACAGTCTTATCCTTATCATTGTTGTTCGCGCTGGTGGTTTCGGTTTCCAACGAAAGACGTTCTACTTGTGCTGCTAAATCGTCTTCCGTTGTGGAGTTTTCTGGTTTCTGTTTTGACATAGTGCTGCGTCTCTCTATTATGATCAAATAATTGTTTGTTTCGTTGTTATCTCTGTAGCCAGCCGCTTATAGCAGTGGTAGTTGAATATAGAATTTATTTATGAAAACGCTGATCTGCTATTATTATTTGTTTCGCTGCACTTACTCCATCAGTTTGTAGATAGCAGCGTGTTGTGTGTTGTATGTTGTTGTTGTGACAGAAACAAAAAAAGGCCGCAAGAAAATAAGATTGATCGATGCCAGAGTAATAGTAAGTGTGCGTCTATACTGACCTTGCTGATTTTCACGGGAAGAAACTAGACTATTAGACTACTACTAATACTACTAGTAGGTACACCTACTCTAGCTAGAGTACTACTGCACCTACTTCTGTTAAAAAAACTTTCATGACAGCTACTATCGTTTCGTTTCAAACTGCTGCTCTCTCTTCAAATAGCAATGTCAGCATTCAGATGTAAAATCTGATGTATGCGCATTCTGATTTTGGGTTGTTCTTGGAGGGAAGCAAATCCCGTATTTTGCATGTACATGTACTCAGTGTTACGAACGATAAACTAAATTATATTATCACATCGGTGTGTTTTTCTCTCTTGGTTGTCATTCCGAACGACAATAAATCCAAAAAAAAAAAATCCACGCTGATTCCTACTTTCTTTACTACAGTTCATCGATACCTTGAAAGTTTTCCAGTATCAGTTTGAGTTCTTCCAACGACACCGTACCATCTTTATTGTAATCTGCGAGCTGATAGTGCTGTTCAACAAACCGATCGCGATTGGGATAATCTTCTGGAACATCAAAATAAATTTCCATTTCTTCTCTGGTAACTATACCATCACCATTGCTGTCCATTTCGTGAAACATTTTTTCGGCACTGTTAATGTAGGCCTGGTGAAAATGTTTTTCGGGATCCGGATGTGCCGTAATGATGTGAACATTTATTTTAAGAACGGCTCCTCCTGGAATGTATCCACCATCACCTTCCTCTCCGTAGGCCAGATCGGATGGCACTACCATCGTCACAAAGTCTCCACTACAGAGTCCCATCATTCCTTTAATCCATCCCAGCATAGGATCGGTGTTGACATCTATCATTCGGATCATGATGGGGTCCGTATCTGGTTGACCTTCGTGTCTCCTGTAGGTCGTATCGACCTTGCGTCCCCGGTCACCTTTGGGTGAAGATTGGTCAATCGAAATATTGTAGTGCAGTGTCAGATAATGATCGGCTCCTATCCGATCGACATTGGCACACTTGGTTCGGGGACTTGTGGATGGACCGGCAATTACTTCCACGGATGTCAGTGGAGTATCGCTTAATGGATGGATCGATGACGGTGCCGGAGATTGGACCTGCGCTACTGCCATCGAAGAAAACTGTACCAGCAGACAAACAACGATCAAACGAAACGTTTTTGTTGATAGTGATGTTGTTGTTGTTGGATAGTGCAGTCCAAGATCCAAACTGCTTTTGCAAATTGCTGCTGTGTTTGGTTCTCGGGGAATCATCGTTGTTTATTGTACTATTAATTGTACACGTACTCTGTGTAGCTAATATATACAGATGTGAAATTGCTGCTAGTTTAAGTCAATTTGAATGGATTGGCTGGTTGCTTCTGCTATTGTTAATTTCTGAGTAGAGCCAACATAATCCAAAGTAAATAATGGCACTTTCAAATTGCCTTAAATTTCTTGTTGCGCGATACATACTACAAAGGGATTGGGGATTCTCTCATTATTTATTTCAGCCGTAGCAACACTCGAGGGAACTGGTAAAAGTCTCTTGTGACTTCCGCACTCGTGATTCACAGGATGAGAATGCCAATGACTCCAGCCACCACCGCCACCGCCACCCAGTCTACAGTATCTACTACCGGAGTAATAGAGGTAGACTACGAGTACTACTAGTAGACTACTACTAGTCGTAGACTAGTACTCCGGAGTACTAGCTAGTGGTAGACCACTGGTAATGATAAAAAGCACCAGCAACCAAACAGACCACATCTGATACTAAATAAATAATAATACTCGAGTAATTGACAAGATATTAGTAAGATATTCAAAGCAATATCTGATTTATTATTACCTGCTTTTTTATTGCTGAAGACTGCTGTTGCCCTGAATTGGAGATCACTATCACGACCTCTCTGGATAAGTATCGTACAATTCATAAGAGAAGCAAAACTGGTTTACTGTATTATTTATTCCATTGGCAATTGACAATCCTCCGACCTGAGAGTAAAATAATTCACAACACTATACTAGACTAGTAGAGTAGAGAGTAGAGTAATACACTACTTGGGGTACACTATCTTTTCCAGTGAGCGACAACAACTGCAGCAAGAATACCTCCCGACACTTCCATCTTTATACTTTGATCGATACAGTAATCAGTAATCATCCAGCAGAAAGCAGACAGCAGACATGGGGCCTCCATTACAACCAACTGGACATCGGCGCTGGATAGCCAATCTGGACATGTACAAAAAGGTTCCGAGCGATTTAATGGAAGGAACGGCTCAGGGCAGCATTTTCAGTTACGCCGTTTTGTTCATCGTTATTTATCTTGTCTGGCTAGAAACGTGGGATTATATGACCATTAGGACGGTGGAGGAACTGGCACTCGATACGCAACAATTGCACCAGAAAAAATCACTCTTTGGAGGAGGACCAAAGTTCAAAACGGTGGGCGGTTCCCCCGAATTCCATTCCAAACAACAATTGCAGGTCAAGTTTAACATTACCATGATGGATCTCAAATGCGAATTTGCTACCATCGATGTCATCAGCGTTTTGGGTGCACAACAAAATGTTACCAAATCGGTACAAAAGTGGATGGTCTCGGGCGAAGGCGTTCAGGAACGGTACGATCACGAGAGAAATATGAAACAGCACGACCTAGGACCCGTAAAGTTGCACGACGAAAGCGTGACCAAAACTCTGGAAGAATTGCACCAGAATGGGGAGGATGCAGTCATGCTGGATGCTGATTCTCTCGATCAAGCGCTAAAGGACTATCCCTTTGTCTTTGTGGATTACTTTGCCAATTGGTGCAGTCACTGTCGGTTGTTCGCTCCGACGTGGGAGCGATTGGCGGAGCTTATGGTCGATGCCAAGTGGCATCACCACGAACGAGTCGTTCAAAAGATGGAAATCGCGAAAGAAGAAGCCAAAAAAGCCCGACGGGAACAGGAAGCAGCCGATGCGGAGGGAGTTAATCTGAACGTTATGGAAAATATTACGTACAGCGAGGAAGAGTATCAAAATGCTCTCAAGGCTGCTAGCTCGCCCATTTTGGTTGGAAAGGTTGATTGCGTTACTGGTCATCAATTATGCCGACAGCAAAACATCATGAGTTACCCCACCATTCGACTCTACGTGAACGGAGAGCTGTACAAGGACTTTTTTGGAAGTCGAACAATCGTCAACCTGCTTCAATTCGTGGTGATAGCGGAAGAGAAAGTACTCGGCAAGCCACACGAAGACGAACGACAACTTACATTCAGTGACCACGCAGACGTTGCCATGAATTCTCATAACTTGACGGATGAAGAAAAGGCGCTCGCTTTGGAGGAGGAACGAAAGCGATCAGTATTCTGGAAGCCGTCGGAGCATCCAGGCTGCCAACTTTCGGGAACTCTTTTCCTTAACAAGGTCCCAGGGAACTTTTACATTCAGGCTCAAAGTCCGACGCATTCGTTGGAGCCGACCTTGACAAATGTTTCGCACGAAGTTCATCAGTTGTATTTCATGTCCCAACCTCCACCCGGAGTCAAAGCACCGCAGCCGCAACGTGTTCTCGATGAGAAACAGCGAGCTCAGGATGGAACGATCATGGTACCGCCTCCTCATGACAGTACCGTGTCTAGCTTGAGTCATCCGATGAATGGGAACGTGTACGTGACGCACGAAATGCACCAGGCGTATCACCATTACATCAAACTTGTCAGCACCAACTTGTATTCGTACCAAGTGGTACAAAACAGTCAATTGTTCCACTACAAACCGGACCAAGTCCCAGAGGCCAAGTTTGTGTTGGACCTTTCTCCTATTGCCGTCACATATCACGCATCCAAGCGTCATTGGTATGACTACGTTACATCTGTCATGGCCATTGTTGGTGGTACTTTTACGGTGGTTGGAATTATTGACGCCATGTTGAAAACTGCTGTACAAACGACCAAAAACGTCGTGCAACGGAGACGTGGCGGTGCTGCACGCCAATCGAATCGGAATCTGCCTCGGCCACCACCACAGCCAACAAGAGAAGCCTTTCAGCATGCCAACTTTGCCGTTCCTACTGATTTGGGGCATGATCCGGCGTCTCAACCGTTAACATCAACGCGGTTGCCAACGGCAACAGGTCCAACTCCAACACAACGAAAAGCCACAACAACAAGAACGTCTCTTCCCCGGCCTCCAGGCCGATAGCCATTTAAATGTAGCCACGCCGTTTTTTTAGACGAAACTTAGTAGTTACAGCACCTTTTGATCTCACTGCCAAAGCTCTGATATTCTCCCTTGAGAGGGAACATTTTTTCGAATGCAGAACTGTAGTCTAGCTACTTAGTATGGAGTAGTTTCTTGGATGAGAAAGAGAACAGCAGGGGCAGCGTGACAATTTTGATATTCCGGGTGTCCATCACGATAGACCGTCAGCGGTACATTTTTATAAATTTAGCTGCTTTCAATTAATAGTAAAACCTGCTTTAAATAATAATCCACAAGAACTGTGTACCATACGGTACCTTCCTCATCTTCACCAAAGTCTGTCTTTGGTTTTGCTCCAGCTGATTCTCAAAACCAGTAGACCAAGCAACCACGGTGAGTAGTCTTTGAAAAGCAGTGAGTGAATAATTATTAATACTAACAATCATCAACAAGCAAGTTGAATCCAAAAGGTGAGTAAATTTCTGACTAAATGTAAGCGGTATATGGTATATGTTATATGTTACGTCCTTGTTGGTCGAGAGCCAGGCAGGAGGAAGGAAGATCATGAATTCAAGAGGAGAAAGATCGATATTTCAACGTGGACAACAGACACCCCGACACCCGACACCCGCCCACCCACATCCACACAAACATCCATCCTGTGGTGAAAACACAATGTGAAAACCGGCTGTGCAGATGTAGATGCTGATGTTGGATGAGAACAATGTGCTTTCCTCTCTCATGGTGTTTTGCATGTTGTCTATCCAGCCTCCGTGTTTTCGCTCACTCAAGTTTGTTCCACTTATTTATTTATCCATTTGCTCCATTTGTGAAGAATCTTTGGAAAATACGACGATACGCCAATAAGACAGTAAATTATTCCACAGCAATTTGCTGCCATCTCAACCGACAACATTTTCCATTTACCGAGGAGCGAAAGTATAAAACAGTATAAATAAGTATACAGTACAACAGTACAACCCAAGCGCGAACAACAGCAACAAGCAATAGTACACAAAGAAATATGGAGAAGGAACTTTTGAACCAGATGATCCAAGATCGTGATCGAAGGATCGCTTCCATTAAGCGCAAGATGGAAGATCAATTTTTAAAAATGTCCAAATTTCAAGAAGAATTAGCCGAAATCAAATCCAAGCGCGAAACGTCGGAAATTGATCACATGGATGAACTGACAATGCTCATGGAAAAAAAGGACGAAGGCGAACGGGCTCTGGGACGGTTGCAAAATGATCTCAAGCAACAACAGGGAGATTCCTTGCAGCTTTATGCCGAAGTTATCAAGAGAGATGCTGCCAACAACATACCAGACAGAACCGATAGCTCGTACGTGATGCGGATGCAAGCACAGCTTTGCAAATGCATGCACTCCATGGGAATCATGGAAAATCAAACGGAACTGGTCAAATCAACCTGCGACGAACTGATCAAATCCCTCAAGGAGGCGGTCAATCGGACCATTGACGAAAAAACAAACGTAGAATTACAGTTTATGAACGAATTGGTCATGATGGATAACAAAAAACGGGAACACGAAGAAGGATTGAAGTCATCATTGGACGAACTTCGTGCACAAATTGCAGAGATTGAAGAAAAATTAGAGAATCACCAAAGCGACAGTGACAGCGACTCTGAAATTGACGAAGAAGAGGAGGAAGAAAAGGAACTGCTCAAGAAGGAATTGAAAGAACGCAACGAAGAAATTGCAGCCGTACAAAAGGAAATTGAAGAACAAAAAGAACGAATCAAACAACTCGAAGCAGCAGGCGGTAATAGCAACGACGATGGAGGAGGGGTGTCTTATGCTACTGCTACTCCTCCAGAAGAAGATTCGAAGGCAACTCCTACCACAAACGAGGATGTCGAAGATGGTGACGACTACAACAACAATAATGAGGGGAATGGACAAGGAGATGAAGGGAACGAAATCACGGAGGATGAGTCCGAAGAAAGTAGCTAATCTTGTTTTTGACGTCTTTTGTCTTCAAGAGATATTATTACAGTACGGTATCTATTAGTGATAGGTTCTTTGGTGGCTATCTCAGTTGTATAACAATATTGTGATAATGTCATCACTCTTGCTGCTGGAGTTCGTCCATAGCGACAAAAGTTTTTAAGTCTCTTTTAATCAACGGATTGTTGGCTGTCGCTCTGTCGGCTCCGACATGGCCAACTACGTTATCACCATTCCCAGGGGTTTTCAAACCTGGGATCTGGAAAATCATCCGAGGAAATTTCCGCGGACAATTTTGGTACTTTTGCCTCTGTAGGACCGTAGTAGTACTAGTAGTACAGTAGTAGTACTAGTGGTACGGTAATAGCTTGCAGGTACTCCGAGTACCTCGTAATACTACTACTAGTAGTAGTAATAGTAGTACTAGCTACCAGTAGTAGCAGTAGTAGTAGCTAGTAGCAGTAATACTAGCAAGTAATACTAGTAGCAAGTAGTACCAGGGTACCTGGTACCTACCAGTACCGTAATCCAGTGTGTAAACTACGATTACTGGAGAACAGTAATACCAGGTAGGTACTACAGTTGGCAATAATAATATTATTAGTATCCTTTCTGCTTAGTACTTCAAACGATACGACTAGTACTACAGTAGCTACTTTCTATGCTACTATGAAGTGTAGTACCTGGTAGAGTACCTAGTAGTAGAATTGACAACTACTACTAGCTAGTAGTAGTAGCTAGCTAGTAGCTACCAGGTACTGTACTGTACCTGGTACCTTTTGCTTAGTAGTATTCTTTACCTACAAGTAGTCTAGCTAGTAGCTAGTAGTAGTCTCTAGCTAGTAGTATTATTCTTTTTTTTCCAATAACTGTTGTCAGTGTTACCTGGCAGTATATCTGGTACCAGCTACGTACTAGGAAAGCAATAAACACTTTCGTATCCATAAATAAGTATGCCCTTTTGTTGTGCTCTTGAAATGAACTAAATCGGTTTCTCAATACTACTGGTTACTGGTACTACTAGCTAGTGTATCTCTTTCGCGCTTTCGCGTTTTCGCGTATAGAGTTCTCTCTTCTACAGTATTGTGTCAAGGGCAGCATCACCGGTACGGTATCTTTTCAGCTAGACTTGTCACTATAAACTCAATATCTCATATGATAATGGCAGATCCCTCTGTCCCTACTAGCAGTGAGACTGAGACCAGAAGTCCAAGTGCAGTTCCAAAACCAACGCGAGTCATTCAGCTCGCGGATAGGAAAGGTACTTCACTAATAATATGTCCAAAGCCGCCACGAGTGATGGCCAATGTTTTGGATAAGGAAGAGTCGATCGTCCAGTCTTCCGGCATAACAAACTCCTCGAGTAGTCCTGTGCTGACTAGGAAATGCTCCTTCGATGACAATCATCAAGAAACAACCCTCTTGAGAGCCTCTTCTTCGAGCGCTGACTTGCGCCCTGCATTTGCAAGCCAGAGACATCGCTACTCCCACCGACTGCTAAAACCCGACGAAAGTACTCCCATTGTAAGGCGACCGTCCCAGCGTTGTCTTCAGATGCTGAAGCGAATGAATTCAGCTCCCGATCTCTTCAATAAAAAGGGGCAAACCAAGGAAGGCGCGAGCCAAAGAAGGCGGCGTGCAAAAAATAATATTGAAAAAAGCAAGAGCTACACTTGCTCTGAAACTGCTCGCCGCGAAAAGAGAAAGACACGTCGTAGAAGCCTCCAAAGCAGTCATCAATCAAGAGAGGGGGTAACAGATGCAGAAGTCCCAGCACCGCAGAGTAGGTGGAGCTCCAGTTGTCAAAATCTCTATCTTACAGCACCTGCGAGCCTCAGTGAAAGAATCGTTTTTCAGGACGGCGACACTTCCAAGATTCCAACTGGGGGTGCTACGATGTCACTGATGACAAGAAGCTTGACGACCCCAACGGATACTGTTGAGGTCCCTGCAACGGGTGTCGAGGGGCAGAGCCGGACAGCCGGAAGTTCGAGAGACAACAATGTCCCTCCACCACAACAGAGCAACCGATGGGCGTCGTCGGATGGAGTGCAAAGTGAGCTTGTACTCAGACGACTGAAGAACGACAGATCTCCTCGACCGTTTCCCCGACCTTCTTCTCCGGCAGCTGATGGCGATTATTCGGCGGGTTTCCAGCGAAATCCCACTGCCGTTACAAGCAATCGATCCTTTACTCGTAAGCTAGGAGACGAACGCCAACATGACAATGAAGATTGTTTCGGTCTTGAACAACAACGCACTACTACCATTAATGATCGATCATCTTTTAGTAGACGACAAGATGAGCATTCCAATCCCCTGCATCTCCTTAATGAAGCCTGTCTTGGCTTTGGGCGTCAACATAATGTCATCACGAGTAATCGTTCCTTGACGTCGAAGACCTCTCGAGATTATTTTGTGCACATGCCCGAACGTACTCCGGATAACTTGGCGAACAATCACAGCAACTCTACGTTATTGGGTGAGCTAGATGACCAAGTCGTTGAACCCGAAAATGATCTATTTGTCCCCCCTCGTTGCCACTCGAAGCAAAGAGTCCCAAGGGCTCGCAGATACAGACGACGGGAATCTTCGGACTCGCAAACTTCTTTAGGTTCCGTGGGATCATCAGGGAGCTATTATTCGACGGGTGGCCTCTCCGCTGTTGCAAAATCGGACATCAGACATGATAGCCTGGGAGTGAGGCAGGCATTATCTCGGTCAAGGTCCTATTTTGATACAGCGCACCTTCCACCAGATCAACACGGAAATGTCCTTGTGATGCATGATGCGCAAAGAAAGTCACATGTTTCTAGAATCGTTTTCGGGCGACACAGCTACTCGTTTCAAGCGAACCACGCTCAATTGCACGGAAGTAATCGCCGCCAGCCAGAACGGCCAACCTTCACGCGAGAAAAATCCAGGGATCTTTCACCGCGTGTCATAGCACGAACGACGTCACCTCCAACTATAAGCTGCCCAGATTATGAGAATGGAAAGGATTCTGTGGGTGCTGGCTCCTTCATCTGCGATGTCGACAACTCCTTTGCAGGTTTGGAATTAGATGACGGCGAAGATGAACTCGCTGTTTTTACTCGAGGAGGCAGTAGCTCCTCGAACAATTCGACCAACGGTAGTTTGCGCAGCGAAAGCTTGAATTCTAGCTCGTGGCAATCTGCTTCAAAAAGGAGCTATCATTCCCGAACGAGTCAAGATAGTTGTAAGAGAAACAGAATTCCAGGTTGTCAAATGCCTGTCCATGCAGCGTGGAAGGAAGGTGTAAAGGCAACACCAGTAAATATTGCCGACTTGGTTGAAAAGATGGAAGTCGACGGAGAATATGTTATTTTTATAGGCGACAAGAAGGATGCAGCAATCGTTCGTGGAGCGCAAAATAATGACGACGATAGCGAAGAGGGTGCCTTTAGTGTGGAACAATCTGATCGCAGTCAAAACTCGTTTCTCAGCACGGAGAAGTCCAGTTAATGCATTGAAAATTGAAAGCTGCAGTGGCGTAATTGCAGCGCCAAAAAGAGAAGTAGCGGCTATATTGTCGCACTCAATTTTTTTAGTAGTGTCAGCTCGTCTGTATCGGATTCTTGGAAGAAAGCCAGCAATTATTTAACAAAAATAAGATAGCATCAAATCACTTGACTTTTACGATTGATAGCAATACTATTCTTTACCACCAGGTGAATCTTATACCTTCTCTTCTATTGCTCCTTCTTCGTTTTCGCTGCTGCTGCCTTCGTCTTCGTCCAGTTGATTCATTAGATTCATCAGAACCATGGCGGCATCACCGGCACGCTGTCTTCGTTCTTTATCCGACAATTCTCCCGCTTGTGACATGGACCGAATGCGAGTTGCTTCCTTGATGGCCGCTTCCATGTCGCTTATCAGTTTCTCGCCTGTTCCATTTCGAACCAAGCTTTCATCCTTTCCAGAGACGGAAGTATTGTCATTCTCGTCTACGATTTTGGCAACGTCATCATCATCTTTTAGTATTATGCCATCCTCTTTCAGCAGAGCAGCTCGAGCTTGTTCCTCTCGTTGTTTTGTCTCTTCATCGTCGGAAAGCTTTATATCCGAAAGTGTAGAAAGAAGTGGTGGTTCGTAGGTACTTTTAGTGGCAGAAACGTGCTGCTGCTGCTGTTGTTCTTCTCGTGTTTCTTGGTACGATTGTTTTAATTGTTGTTTCTTTCGATTGTGCATGACAGCACTGGACCAGACAGTTCCCTGAATGGCTTCAATAACTCTTGCAAATCCATCCTTTTCGCGTGCATCGTGACCTTTCGTTGTTCCTTCTGGTGACAGATCCACAGCCTCTACAAATTCGTAACCGTGATCTAAACACCACAAAACTCGACGAGAATATTCTGCTTCGTATTCTTTCGTGTCTCTTACCGTATTATTGGTGTCCATGTTTGTGACGATCCCTATACACAGTCGCAATAAGTCCCCATTTTGATTTGTGGCTTCCGCTCGACCGTGAAGTCCATCAAGGACATCAAACGATGTTTTGGAAGCATCATCAAATACCATCAAAATACCGTCTTCTCTTCTTCCTTCGTCTCCATCTGGAGCCGCTGATGTTGCTGTTGATGCTGCTGCTGCTGTTGATGCTGTTGTTGATCCTTCCATCAACAGCGCTAATGGTGTCAAACTAACTGTGGCATCAAAATAACGGTTGGAAATGGCAAGAAGAGTACTTGTATTCTTCTTGTTATTGTTGTTGTTGCTGCTGTTGTTCTCTTTTTCAGAGGCAGTAACGGGCTTCAAGTGTTGAACCAATGCGTCTGCCAGTTGAGTACCAAAGCTGTCATTGGAAGCACCAATTCGTAGTATCGACAACGCCATTTTTGGGAATATTTTTTAAAAAGGCTGCTGCTGTTGTTGTTGTCTTGTTGCGTTGTGCCTAAAAATATAGAGATTCGATGCTATCAAAACAACACAAGGCATTAAACTGTTTAAGAAACGCTTGCTTGACTTGATGATGTTACTCTTGATATTTGTTGAATCATCAATCAACGAAGCAATAATAATATTTTGTTATACTATATATTACAGTACCAGGTACGTGGTTGTTTGGTTTCAACGAAAATACTAAAAATCATAATTGTATGGTATGTGTGGTTCGTTGCAATACTACTATTGAGGAGCAGAAGATTATGTAGGATTGTGTCAAAGATATGTTTTAAATGTCTCCAGCATTTCATTTCCAGAAAATGACACGTTGGACAAGAGGTGCAGGTTTCAACAGACCCTCTAGAGTTTGCACGTGAGTCCCATGAATTTACGTGGGATCGTTCTTGACTCAGCATCGCCATCATTTTTGTTAAAAATCGACCCGTAGAGGGATTTTTGACGTCCCCAAAAAAACTGACTTGACACAGATTATTGTTGACACGAAACCCAGACTACTCAAATCCTACAGGTTCCGTTTCAATCAAAGGAAGTGTCAAATTCTCATCACAATAACTAAATAAAATAAATACTCGTAGTACTCTTAATAACAACTTATATACACTGTATCCAAGAACTTTTAGTTGCTACTCTTATCTTATACAATCTTTTTATTACTGGTATCATTCATCATTCATCATGGCTGCCCTGATTCATCTCTCCTCACATGCCCCCAAGAAAAAGGTTGGTGGTGGTACTAGTAGCGGCGGCCGCGGTGGAGCCGGCATTCGTATCCCAGCGTGGGCTTTTGCTCGCCGCTGTCGCATCAGTGATCGTAGTGATGTTGCCAAGAAATGGAAGCATACGAAAGATGAATTGAAACTTCAAGGATCTCCAGATAGTTTGGCCAAGCGAACGGTCGAGACAGTCCCTACCAGTCTTGCACCGGAAGAGGAAGATCGTCTTCTTATTCCTCGAATGAACAAATCTCATCAAGACCAGCAGCACAAGCAGAAGACTCACGAAGAAGAAGAAGGACAAGATGCTTTCTCAGATCTCGATAGTAATGCTTCCTCCCGAAAAGCAGTCGCCATGACACCTCCTCGGATCATCTTCAAGATGGATGTGACAGGTTTCGAAGCAAGAAACCTTCGCGTAGATATTGATACTTGCAAGAAACATCTTAACCTGCTGGGTATGGGACCTCGCATGTTCAAGAGAACCTTTCCTTTGCCACCCGCAATGATAGATTCGAAAGAAGACCTGCTTTGCACCCAAGCAGTCATGACAATGGAACGGGAACGAACCTTTCTTGTGGTTCGGACCGTGGCCAACAACAATGCAAAGTCTCACGTCGAAAACCAGGAAAATGATGATGATGACTCGTCAGTGTCAACCTGTGGTGGTGGACTACGACACTTACCAATCGAGGATGAAACGAGACCACCCATGCTTATTACCATTCCTGGTACCCTATACTAATGGTTGGTAAAAGAATAATGGTAGTATATACTATATACTATATACACTGCGGCTGGCGAGAGAACGGGTGTGAAGCAGTTCACTTGCACATGATTATTTCATCGCTAATCGATGATACATTCCGCCTCTGTACTCCCAACTTTTCTCGACGTTCTGTTTCCATTGCCCTCTCGCAGCTTCCACCGTCTGTGTTTTTATGTTGAGGACACGGCGGATTTGGCAAGAGATTCATTTTCATTTTTTTTTTCACAAGACTTCCTGCATACCTACAAACTACGTTCAACTCAAAAACGAAGATTACCTTTACGGTAACTTTATTATAGACGCTTTTATTGCTTTACTTAGATTACAAAGTATTAGTACACGCCAGGATCTATCATTATTATTTCTATATAAATTTAGGGTTGTACGAGTAGCTTTCATGACGTTACAACATCATAGATGACAAGGTAGGTTGATAGAAGCGCTACTCATAGCTCAATAGCTACAAGCTGACGACATCGTCGTGCAAACACACACAAACCCACACTTATCTCAGACGCAAAAAGTAGGGTGTGATTTGGATTGCGATTCTCTGACAGTTTTTTACGCTTCGTTTTTTGTTCCAGCAGCTGTTAAGTGGCCTCAATCATTTATTTCGTTTTTCACTGGTGCTAAGTACTAGTAGTACTCTACTAGTACTACTACGTGGCTAGCTACTGGTAGTAGACTACTCCAGCGCTTTTTGCCTAAGCAATGCGTCTGATATGAAAAGAGGCTTATTCTTCGCAAGGATGCTTCTTTTCTTGTGGCTTCTTATTTTTTGAGAAAAATAACATGGGCGTCTCTTTTTCAGTGTCCGCAGCGTAGGAAAACTACCACTACATGTGTCAGCTAGCTACTACTAGTAATACTAGCTAGCAGTAGCTGGCTAACAACCACGAATGTCGAAAGACAAGAGTAAGCATTGTCCCGACATTTGATACAGTTACAGTTAGCACAAGCTGTCTTCGAAGGTACATGGAGAGAAAAAAAGAAGAATAGTTACAAACCGTGGATGCAATACATTTCTTTCCTTGGATCATAAGGTGACCCCTTCCTGCCACCCACTTGCTCATAGATTCTATCTCAAAATACATCTTCAGCGGCTCGAGAAGGAAAAGTGATACCCGCGAGAAAGGTTTTGCTGTTCTCAAGTAGACGCCACTGAGCTTACTCCATAAACTGCTATGGTATCTCGCATATTTACCATTTTACATTGTTAGTTGACTTCCCGTCACTACTCTAGAATCATCTTGTCCGTATGCCGTCAAAATTTTGTCATGATTTTTCTTGATTGGATTCCCAATATCATAAAATATGCAGATCAATTGAATGAGCTGAGTTAAGTTTTCAAAAAGTGCTTCAAGTATTTGCGGAGTGCGTCGTTGTTTCGGCTCGGTCGGAGCATCCCAGAAACCCGTCGCACTCGGACACGTATTTTTTGGATGAAATGCAGACTCAATGAGGCGTTTTCTATTGCATTCATCATCTGCACCTCGTCATGATGCGCGTAGCATTTAAAACCACTAGAAAAGACGACTAGTCTAGTTGGTGTTAGAATAGACTCATGAAGTCGATGTCAACCATTCGTCTTGTTTCGTTCAATGACGCAGTAGCCCTTAGAAGACTTAAGAGATGTGTCAGCATCGGCCTGGGCATTATAGCTCTCTTCATTTTCAGCAGCAGAATCCATCAGACCAATCTCTCGCATAAGTGGCGCATCGTTAGTAGGGTGACTCTCGATGGAGTAAATCATCGTTCGAGCACTACACGGCCATTCTGCCAAACGATCTAAACCTGTGAGAATGAAGCCCTTGTAGGAGGATGGAAGCCTTGCTTCTCTACATTACTATGCTCTGGTGCCGCTTCTTTTTGAGCAATCAGCATCCTCATTCCTCATCATGGAACATGCAATCCCCGAAAGATATCATTCTAATCCGGTTTGCACCGGATCTTCTTGCACAGTGTGGCGTATCTTTCTCAAAAAATAGTTGCCAGATGTGATCTTTATCAAATTGGATCTTTTTACTCCGGTATATTTTTGCAGGATGCTGAGGAACTGGCGAGAATTTGAGGTTTCCCGTCCAAACAAAAATGAGACTACCCGGCATCAAATTCAAGTCTATCTGGCATGATTGGCATGATTTTTCCAATGCTAAACGCTCTACGTCATCCGGTGCTGGATCCTATCTCCAAATCATCCTCAAATTTGGATAATCATCCATGCGAGGGAAGGTTTCCTTTATTGGCAGCATTTTTTATCATCATCTTGCAAAATTTGAAACTTCTTGTTGCTATGCCTTTAAGCGACAGTAATACCAGTTGCCTCACTTTTAGTTTGGTGGATAACAGCTACTGAGCTGCTTGAATGGTAAGATTTGAGCTTCACAGGATCCGTCGATCTTATCCCTCCAAAATAATAAGCACAGTCGAAAACAATGACCAACACCGGAGTATGCTTGGAGCTGCCTTCAAGCCCGTTGGAAGGCTCCGAAAGGACGGAAGTTACACGGACTATAACTCCTTCTACCTCACCTCCCCCGTCGCCGAGTCAAGCTGTATCTGGACTGTTGCTCACACAATCGACCATCGAAGATATTCAGAGCCAATTTTCAAGCTCTGTCAAACGGAAGCTGCCTTCTGATTTCGTCCCTTCTGAAAACTCTGTTATCTGTGGGAGGGGCAAAGAGTGTTTTGATCACGAAGGAGTAAGTTGTGGGTTGGGTAGATAAAACGCTATATTGGCATCTCTTTATTCCTCACATACACCTCCTTTGGATCTCTTGCGCTTCCAGAACAAACGATTCCGCGTAATCATTCAAGGTCTCCTGGACAAATATGCAGAGGCCTCTGGAAAAACTGAAAAGTCAAGAATAGTCAGCAAAGCCATGAACATTATCAGAGAAAAATGTTCTAATGGAGGGGCCTTTGTGAAGAAAGAAAAAACTGGATGGTTTGAAGTCTCAGCTAGGTACTCCAGAGAAAAAGGTATGCTCGCAAGCTCTACCAGAGCCTTTCGGCGATTTCAAGTATACAAAAAGATTTCTGAACACCTTTTCTTCTTCTTTTTATCATTATAGTCGGGGCTTGGTTCAGGGATTGTCTCAGTCATCGCTACAAGAGCTCGAGCAAAGCCAAACACGCAAAGAAAATGGCTGAACGAGTCAGCTATGCCCCACCAGAATTGTCCATGCCAGAGCCACTTGGCTCGGGTGTAATACTCGTTGACCCGCACGCAGTGTTCAACTTTCCTGAAAATTTTGCTTCGCAGATCAAAGCGCACGAAAAGGAACGTGCAGCAGCTAGAAATATTTCTGCTAGTGAAAGTACCATCACCAGTTTTGCAGAATGTGCCAATTCCAGCATTCAAGCATTTTACGACATTGACGATTTGTCTCTCATACCATTTGACACTGTAGTGGAGGACTCGTAAACGAAGACAAGTATTATTTCACGGAAAAGCTCGAAGAAAATAGCTAGACTTTTTCATTCGCGTGCACAATATAAATTGTATTTAACATTATTTTTATTTCTTTTTCTAAAAGAGGACGCTATGAAGTTAACCAAGCGGATTGCAAAGAAACTATTACATTGTCTACAAATACAGACATCTATGTCGAAGAGTGTTCATGGCAGGAGTAAAGGGCGGCCAGCTCGCAGGGAGGCTGGTGCTCTCCACCATTCTCCACCCACCATGAAGAAGAACCATGGAGAATGGAGACAGCAAAACGTCAGCTTGAAGAAGCAAATTTCACTTCAATTTACTCAACGATGTAAACCATGTCCTGGCGTTCAGACTACACAAAGGAGGATGTAATGGTTGTCTGAAGACTTGCAAGCATCCTACAGGAAATCTTTGCGTATCTTTCAGATATTTTGAGAGTATCTTTTTTCTTTCAAAAGCGTATCTTTTAATCTATTCCCCTTAAACAATTTATTTCATTATTTTATTCCGGGATAGCCTGGGGTTCTGATTGTATAGGGATTAGACAGTACTAAATACCGACAGTGCCGCAAGTCGAACCAATTTGATAGACGAAGATACTCACTTTTTGGACAAAATATCTTTGATCGAGCAGTGGACAGTGAAACAAATATCATTCCGGTATGTACTTTTCTACTGGAAAGCCATGTAAAGCAGCCCAAGCTTTCATGATTATTTCATAATTTTTTGGTGGTCAAACACCCGAGGAACTTTTCCAAGCACACTCTCCTCTTTCCACAATGACAGCTTGGAAACCGACCAGACACTCCACACCTATGGGCACTTCTCCAGTCAAGAGCCAACCTGCCCTTGTGTCTCCTCATGATTCCCCATCTTCTTCGAAAAAACAGGTGAGCAGTGCGAAGCCGAAACGCGCCTACAGGAAGAAGAAGCAATCCGACAATGGCATTCCCAAAAGGCAACTTCCAGCTAATTTTGCACCCACCAAGTACAGTGTCATTTGTGGTCGAGGAAAAGAGTGTTTTGACAGCCCAGGGGTAAGTTTCTACCAAGTAAAGCCTCCTCCCTTCTACGATATTAAAATCTAACTATTTCTCAATTACTTTGTTGATTCAATATTTTCCGCAGAATGTGTACTTTCGCACGATCATCAACAAGAACCTCAAAGAATACGCCTCGGCGAAAGGAAAGTCTGAAAAGGGCGCCATTGTATCCCGGTCTATGGATATCATTCGTAAGGCCAGCCCTGAAGGTTCCTTTGTAAAACAAGAGAAGGGAATGTGGTTTGAAGTTAGTGGGAGATATGCAAGGGAAAAATGCGGTGCTTGGTTCCGGGATTGCCTGAGCGACACTTACCGAAGCAGCAGCAAGGCGAAGCACGCTAAAAAGATGGCAACGCGTGTCAGCTTTAATGCTCTCGATACTGACGACCTCATGAATTTTCCTCTCGATCATATCGAATTTGACATGCCCGATCTCCACGAGAGTCTTTATTCTGGAATCGACCAAGAAGAGACCAGCGAGGCAGCAGACAGTGCAGATACGGTCAAGATAAAAGACGACGATGCAATCGATTCGGGTGCCACCGCTGTGACAATGGATGAAACTGAATCAGATCCAATTTACTCGTCCTTCTCCGAGTCGTCTGCTTCTGGTTCTTTTTACGACATTGACAATATGTCACTGTCCTTGATACCGTTTGATATAGAAGAGGTTTAAGCCACCAATGAAAATGCTTTAACGGTATTTAGATTTTGCATTTCGCACAAGTCAAAGTGAAACCAATTTAAAGATTTCTTGTTAATAGCTTGCATTGCACTCGTAGCTGAGAAAGCTAATAATTCGAGTTCAAACCGGTCTCAGGAGCTGGGGATCCATCCGAAGTTGCTGTTTCTTGAGGTCACTCCAGCCTCCAGCCGGTAGTTGCAATCAGCCTCTCGTTACAAATAGTATTTTTTGTCAGGACTTGGTTTCCGCTTCCAGAAGAAGTGGAAGCGAAGGAGACCAAAAATAATGGTGCCATCCGAGTTAAGTACGAGTACTAGGTAACTAACAATACTACTGTAGCTCAGCACTACTGTAAGTGATTGTCCAATTCTAATAAATAGATAACAATGAATGAATAGCTCTCATCAAGAGCTGTTCATTTAACTACTTAAAAAGTGATTTTAAGGACATAATGCTTCCAAAATATTTTTGCCATGAGCTCAGTACGGTGATGTCATCCTCAATACTCTACTGTAATACTGTAACAATAGTAATAAGTCAAAACACAAAATTTCGCAGGGAGAAGAAAAGAACAAGACTTGATTTTCTTCCAAGGATTTACAAAAAATAAGCTGTTCAAGGCCTGCACATCAGCGATAATTAATACTACAATACTGCAGCAACATGAAAAAAACCACGGGTGAACGCAATAGTGATGTTTCCGTGCTACTGGAAGAAGGGTTGAATGGTCCTCAAGAGAATCCTAGCAGGAGTAGATTCGACTGCGTTTGCTGTTGCCGCCGCGGCCACCAGTACAACAAAGAAGGAAGGCATGAAGAATATTCAGCTGCAGCAGCTCGAAAACGACTTTTTCGGTTAGCTAATTTAGCCAATCTTTTATTTCTTGTTGGGGCTGCATTGCAAGTCTGTGGCTCACATTTGGATCTTCGTTGGATTCGAAACGTACAGCACATCCCAGTAAATGTCTTGCAAGCAAAGGACGATGCCACGTGGATGGCATACCAGAGAAGAAATCGCTATGTAAAACAAGGACGAAAGCTGCAGGATGCATCAAAAACAACAGTAAAAGAATTCGCGAAGCCAGATGGTTACAGCTTGAGCCAAAGGGAGAACGTTTTGGGGGAATATACTTCAGCTCTCGCTCCTCTGAAGCACAACGCTACAACATGGAATAGAAGTACTTCTGATGACGCTAGGACAAATTTTACCGCAGAACAGCAAACAAAAACGAATTCTCTTGGACACGACGAAAAACAGTTAGAGTCGGTCGAACTAGAGGACAGAAGCGAAATATCTGCTGAAAAGACGTATGAGGATGGTGATTCGGAATTCGATTCCAATTCTAGCGACGATGAATCGAATGAAATCCAAAGTGCCAACAACGCAAATTTGGCTCGATCGGCTGACTTGTATGTGACGTCGACTTCAACTGTGCTAGGAGCTTGGAGAGAAATTCCCTGGGTTCAAATTCCTAGTCACATACAGAGCGCGTTTCAAATCTTAGGCTACAATGAAGAGCTCTGGGATTCAGAAGGAACTGCCTTTTCCGAGCATCTTCATTGGAACGAACTTACGTCTTATCAACGGTCTCAAGCTGAACTTATTGGATTTAACGAGCAGGATTGGAATGATGCCAGAGGTGTTTCTATTGAAACAACCTCCCCGGAATCGCAACAACAAGCAGTTCAAGCTATTATTCCCGTTGTCGCCGCTCCAACTTCGGCGCCGAGGGCACCTACATCCACAGCTGCCCCTACCAAGGCTCCAACTAGCAACGAAAAATTTGATATACAGGCTTATAGCGCAGTATACTTGTCAAAAGACGACTACCTTGAACAAGAAAGTTTAATGCCATTAGGAATAATGGGCATACCAATCTGGTACGTCCTATCAGCGCTGGCTTCGCTTTTCTTTGTGGCGGTGGGTGCGATCAATTGGGTCCGCGAAGAACAGGTATTTCATATTTGGTTAATTCAAGGGTCTGTGTGCATGATTTTAAATGCCGTGTGCCTCAATTTTAGCGAGACTGGATCCATCATCTTTCAGACGCTGGGATACCATTGCTTTCTAATCGAAGGAGCGTATTTGCTACGCTTAAGGAAAGCAATTCGTCCTCTGGATGGACTTGAAACAATGTCGTATGCATTGTGGGGTGCTGATTTCATGTTTGGTTCGAGCTCTCTGGTTAGTGTCCTGCTATCGTATTGGAAATATTTTGACGCTGATGCCGAGTATAACCTCAACGTGGGCTACGGTGGGGTATTCACATCGTGGCTCTGGATGTTCACCTCAATTATCTATGGACTTTGCACTCTGGTACTTTCAAAGAAGAATGTGGAACGCTACATTGACTAACATTAATAATTAAGAAGCAAAACTGAAAATACAAGGTTATTGCTGTATTAGCACAATTGTAATGATATACTATTTGAGACGTTTTCTTTAATAAGCAGGCCAAACAAGTATCGATACTGACACCGGCATTTTCGATCAGGCATTCATAATTTACTATTGGGACGACGGTTCCAGCACTGTTATCGACTCCCGCCCTCCACGTACTGCGAAGCTAAGCTACACGCTCTAGCACTATTGTCGACACCTGCACCGCATTGCACAGTCGAGCCGCACGGTGGCAGGTGGGCAAAAGGAATGAACTGAGGCAATTTTCTCGACTGGTCGGCAGTGTTGCTTTGTCTTATTCTCAATTGCAGATTTAATAGCACTTGATGCAGCAAGCAGTGCAATAACTCATATCAACGCCGCCGCCATCACGCTCGCTGTTCACCGGAGATATATCCGATGCAATTTGATTCAAGTCCTCCCCCTTTAAGCAATCAATCGTAATTTCTTCCAGTAATGGCCATGTGTTCTCACCGTCACGTTCACAATCCCATGTTCCAGTCAGTTGGTTCCCGTACAACTCCAACTCGCGAAGCCGATCCCAGTCCCATCCAAAGCCACGGGGGACTGTACCAGAAAGCAAGTTGTTCTGTAACCACACGGCTTGCATAGGCAATGTGGATCGTTCAGAAATTGTGACAGTAAAGTCCAACTCTTTCGGTATGTCATCGCTGGTCGTTAATGTTCCCGACAGCTGGTTGCTGTCCAGATATAAGAATCTCAGGCTGGGTGCGACATGCAACAAAGAGTACGGCACGGTACCAGTCAGTCGATTCACTGAAGCATCGAAAAATGCCAAATGATTCGATTGCGTCCAGTCGGCTGGTAATGTACCCGTAAAGGTATTGTTGCTAATGCTCAAGACATCCAAATGGGTCAGTGCCGCCCACCAGGTTGGAATCATACCGGTCAATTGGTTATGATGGAGCCAAATTTCTTCAAAGTCTTGAGATGCAGGCGACGGAAGCGTTTGCGGGATACTTCCCACGAATTGGTTGCCGTGCAAGTAGGCAAAGCGAAGAGTGGGTAATGTCCACAGGGATGTTGGTATGATTCCTGTCAACTGATTTTCTGACACGTCCAAAATGTAAAGGTGGTGCCATTGATCGGCGAGCCGGTCAAACATTGGTCCACCAATCCTGTTGCCGTGTAAGCTCAGTTCTTGAAGGTCCGTGAGATCTCCCAATTCGAACGGTATTGTTCCACCAAGATCGGCGTGGGAAACATTCAGATAGCGGATGGAGGATGTCATATCGACACTACTGACAAAGGATGTGGTGCCACCCTGCACTGATTTGTGCGCGCCAGTATCACTGGTGGTACTAGCATAATCTTGGGCACATGCATTTGGGAGCCAGTAACATTCGTGCACATCTGGGTTGGGTTGCAATTGAGTGTAGTACTCATCACGTGTTGCTGCAGCATTAGTACCCGTAGTAGACGAGCTCGTCGTTGAAAAGTAAAAGACCAACAAAATGTAGCGTTGGGCAATGCTTTTCAGTAGGGCTTCTCTGTCTTCAGATGCCGTGGTTTCTGCCACCAAGGTCTCCAAATACGTATCGTTGGTGAGCAACCAAAGCCGTGCTTGATACCGTGGATCAGAAGAATCACTAAAAACTTGCTCGGAGACAGAAGGCATCCTTGTACCATAGAGCATGTAAATAGCATCATCCACCCGCAAAAAGACCGAGCTTTCAGCATCGGCAGCGGCCGGTATGTCATCGTCCTCTATAAACATGGTAGTAACTGCTTCTGAGGGTGTCAAAGTATACGCTTGATTATTTTCTGATGCTGTTGCATTCAAAGCCTCTGATTCTGCAGTGTTGCTGCCATTATTTTCACTAATGCTCTTGACGATCAAGACCAGGGCAATAATGACCACTAAAATCAGTAACAATGTAAGGACGCAAACCACTCGAAACTTTTTTCGGTTAAAGTTTGCAAGAGCGCTTCCTTTCCGTTTCATCTTCGTCTTCATACTATTGTTCGTATTCGCGGATTGTGATTGGTACTTGTTGGTTGTAGGATCTGTTTCGTAATCATCCATAGTGGCCAATCCGAGGGTAGTGGATGCAGGACCATCACCTCCCGCTCGTACGGCTGTATTGGAACCAGAACCATCCAAGCCAAAGCCCAAACCGAAAGCGGCATTATCGGGACTACTCGTAGATGCCAAACCTGCTTGTACAGCGTTCGTACTGGATGTTACCGAAGAAGGACGTGCTGGTACGTTTTGGTTTTGACTGGCACGAAAGACTCTCATCGCGGACCAAGCACTGACGCCATTATTGGTGCTGTTATTACTAGTATTTCCAAAGCCAGATTCACTTCTATCAGCGCCGCCATCTCCATTCACATTGCTGCAGTCTTCAGGAATAGTGTGTAAAAACACAGAATTGGAAGGTACGATATTATTCATGGCCAATATGTCTTGAGAAGCCTCCACTTCCACTTCTAATGCATCTGCTCTGTGGTCGTGGTCGTGTTCGTATCGTTGTTGCTGTTGCTGATATTGATCGTAGTGTTGTTGCTGGTGTTGTTGATGATGATGATGATGATGTCGCCGTTGATTTCTTTGCTGGCCCATTCTCTGCTAGCTGACTAGCTGTATATAATAGTAATGAATTGCTGGTTACTACAAGAAGGTGATGATGCTTTTTGCATGTAATTAAACTTGCAAAAAAACAGATTGAACTGTTGATAGTCGTGGCGTAAGTTGATTTCGGTTGCTGTGATTAGACGATGTAAATTAAAATGCACGATCGAATCATGATGCAGCTTCTCAGTACTAAAAAGGGGCATTACAATAATAATAATATGTTTGACTCTTGTAATTAGAGGTGCTTGCCCGGCTTGGCTAACCGTCGAACACTCATCAATCACGAATGCCATGTCAGTAGTACCTGGTACCTGGTACTACCATAGCTAGTAGTAGGTGGGAGCTGTCCAGCACCTGAAGGAGGGTGATGAAGGACATATTGCATTTCATATGAATACACGGTTACTAGGTTGCTGCATTTAATTGCCTCATATCCCTGAAGAGCAGGATTTCTTTCCTCCGGACATGATGTTAAGTTTCTTGTTTCTACAGAATTCGCCTTATTTATAATTTTTTAAGCGGTTGTTGCTCATTTCTGATGATGCTGGTTGCACCAAGGTTTCCCGACTAGTACAATTGCTACCAAGTTTTGTACGTACCAAACTACTGCCGCTACTACCGTATGTGAGCACTCTCTTGCTACTCTTTACTCTACGCCGGAGTAGTGTACTGTACCTGGTAGCTTTTTGCGTCAAGTCCGCTAAAAAAAACTACTTTCCAGGTGTACTACGTACCCTCAAAAGCAAAGGGTAGAGTTGGAGTCTGGAGGCCACTAGCTAGCCTGTAGATGTATGGGAAAAAAGTTTCGCGCCTTTTCCTCTTGGTTCTCTTCGTGTCAATCTGAAAATCTTTATTATTTTTACACGATGAACGGCGACACAGCTATACAGCTACACAGCCACTACCAGGTCGTTATGTGGGTTGATAATGCTAATCCTTTGCATTGAAACTACTATTTGAACAGTGGTGGCGGTGGCGGTGGCGGTGGCGGTGGCGGTGGCAGCAATTTTGTTTTGGTTTTACTGCAGCTCCAGCTCTACTACCATACCAGGAGGAGAACGAAGGGAACGTAGTACACGGGAATGGGAATCATTCCTACTGTACCACACTCATTAATATTCTGTCCGCACGCACACACATGATTACTTCGTATCTTTTGCCTCTTCGCTTTCTGCTGCAGGAAAATACAAAAAATAATAAATAATAAATAGAAACCGAAGTAAAAGTTAAAAAGCATCTCTCTTGCGAAAACATTATTTATTCATTCAACCAGCTACTAGCAAGTCCACATAATAATCCAAATTAAATGTAAAATAGAATCCTTCCCGAAAGAATATACAATATACAATCATGAATTACGGTTCCGTGTCGATCAACACGACGGACAAAGAAGAAGTCGACGAAGAAGAAGATCCTTGGAAGATGCTAAAGCGACAGGAATCGCCAGATTCTCACCAGTCGAATGTGTCCACTGTCGTTTCCCTCTTGGAAGCTGTGAAATTTGAAAACGACGAAGAGGCATGGGCTCAAGACTTAGGAGGAACTGCTACCATCTTTGCAGAAACCATGAATCTTACAAAAAATTTGCTGGGAGCAGGAGTCTTGTCCATGTCAGGCGGAATCGCCTTGTATGCTAATAATCCATGGGCCGTGTGGAATGGCTGCTTTTGGATTGTCTTGCAAGCAGCGATTTTTGGATATTTTTGCATACTGATTGCAAAAATTTGCAAATTTACAGAGAGCCGAACCATACGACAATGCTGGGAACGAACAATGGGCAACAGATACGCTGTGGCGGTTGTTATTGTGATAGGACTCAATCCCTGCCAAGGGACGCTAGCCTACTCGGCTATCTTATCCCAAACATTTCAGTCCCTTTGTCAGAGCATCGGAATTGAATTTACGCATGTCGAGTCGTTGCTCCTGGTGACCATTGTTGCCTTATTACCACTTTGTCTCATGAAGAATATCCACGCCCTCGCTCCTTTTAGCATTCTTGGAACCGCTAGTGTCCTTCTCACTGCATGTGGCATGATATATCGCTGTCTAGATGGATCCTACCGACCTGGAGGAAAATTCTATGATGATTTGCCCCCCAATATGACGCCTCTTTTTGGTGATCACTATGCTCCATGGAGTCCAACCGTCATGCCACTGGTGTGCATGATCTTTGAAGCATACGTCATGCACTACAATTCCCCAAGGTACGAATAAACGCATACTGTAGTTTGCAATTCAATGCTTCCTCTTTTGTTTTAAATCTCCTCTTGTCTCGTTTCCCATCTATACAGGTTTTATCGGTGAGTTAAACTCTGGTTTCGTATAAGTCGGTAGCTACTTGTTAGCAATCTGACGGTCATAGTTTCTCTTTCCCGTCATAACTTGTCGTACACGCATCAATAGTGAACTCAAAAGTACGAGTATTCCAAGATACTCATTATGCGTAGGGAGTGGTTTTGGTCTGGCAGCTTTGGTATACGTGGCGATTGCCTCGGCAGGTTTTCTGACATTTGGTGGCCATTCGAACAACTACATTCTGAACAACTATTCTCCTCGAGATCCTTTAGCTACCATTTGCCGCCTGTTGATCGGCATAAGCGTAATCACCATCTACCCCATCGGTAAGCAACATCTTTCTTGGTCCCCTACAGGAATAGGTTCAATAGACTGGCAGCTTTGACATCTGACACTTTCTTCAAAGCCTTCATTGGCTTTCGTGACAGCGTCTTGGATGTTCTGCACGTTCCCATCGAACAGCAGACGACTACCTACCTCAATTCCTTGACTGTTATCATGCTTTCTCTTATTACTTTGATCGCGGTTTTTGTCACAGATCTTGGAGTCATCAATAGTGTTGGGGGTGGAACTGTAGCTGTTGCAATGGTTTTTGTATTTCCTTTGCTTATGTTCCAAAAAGCAATAGGTAATTTAGGGTTTGCGGCCACGAAGGGCCAGCGTCTTGAAGTAAAAATTGCAGCGATACTGGCATTTAGTGGTTGCTTGATTGGCATTGTTGGTGTCGGCACAGAGCTGTACCTTGGGGTCGCCTGATGATGAACATAATGTTACCTCACGACTGCGAGTTATCACGAATCAAATCCGTAGTTTGCTCGGTTGTCGTCGTTTTACAAAAGAATGCAGAGCAATTACGATGCTCTGGTGCCGCCTGGAATTTGATTGGTAGCGTAATCCTGGGGCAAGGTGGGTTGATAGGGCAAAAGCTAGACGGGTGAGTCTAAGAGAGGGCGATAATTATGTTTTGGGTACAACTTGAAAATAGGAGAGTTCCACTACGTTGGTTCCAAGACTGCATCGCTATCTCGTTATTACATTTCCCATCCCATTGCGTATCTCAAACTCTAATACTCAAATTATGAAAAGCAGTCATTCAACCTTTTTCTGGCGGTTAAACTCGTACTGTAGTAGTCTACACTACTGCTATGGCAAAAAAACCTTTTGACCACACTACCTTCGCCCTCCAATACTTATATCCTCATCAGGGACACTTCTAATTTCGAATATTACCGGTATACCACGTGCTGGTGTGAATTCAGATTAGTATTGCCACCACGCCAACACTCACTCCTCTTAAGCTGACGCAAAAGAACTTAAATAACAGTAAAAATGAACCGCATCCTTCGAGCACTGCTGTTGAGTTTCCTGGCATCGTCGGATACCATAAGTCACAAAGTGATGGTGCAAGCATCCGAGGAGGAGGAAAGTACCATTAATAAACCGGAATTTACAGTTACCGTTTACGAAGGTCCCACTTCCAATGGAGGGAAGTGTCCTAGCATTGAAGAGACCATTACCGAAGGTGATTACGTTCGCATTCATTTCACTGTATCTATTGACGAATCATCAAAAACAGGAACGATTGGCCAAGTATTCGATTCCACCCGAACATCGGGAGAGCCCATTGGTGCAACGATCGGTTTTGGCGAGGTTATTCAAGCCTGGGACCTGGGTTTGATAGGCCTGTGTGTAGGAGATAAGGCCGTCCTCGTGGCTCCCCCGCACCTAGCCTACGGAGACAATGGAACCGGCGATGGAGAAGACGATATTCCCGGTGGAGCCACTATTAAATTCGATATAGAAGTAGTTTCTGTCATGGAAGGACCTCCCGATGAAGAGGATGAGGAAGATGCCAAGGCCATGTTTAATGGCGCGGACACAAACAAGGATGGTCTCCTGAGTCGAGCAGAATTCGATGAAATGTTTGCTTCACAAATTGGGGAGGTGGACGACGCCGAGGAAATGAACGCCATTCAGCAACAGTTGGACGCCTTTTGGCAATCACAAGATGCGAACGACGACGGTTTCTTGTCGCTTGAGGAGTTCTTGGCGCCATCCGACTTTGACGATTATGGCGAGGGCGAGGAAGGTTTCGGCGCCCCAGAGGACGAATTTAAAGAGGTAGACTCTGACGGAGATGGTAAGATTAGCAAGGAAGAGGTGACCGCCTTTTTTGCATCCGTTGAAGAAGAAGTACCTGCTGATTTTTGGGAACACATGGACGCGAATAAGGACGGCTTTATCACCTTTGACGAATTCTACACAGAGGGAGAGGACAAGGAAGATGGAGAATACGAAGATGAGTTTTAATTGTAAAAATGTCTCTTTATATCGTTAGTACGAGTAGTAGTCATATTTGCAACGTTGACACAAGCAAAAGGGTTGCTATGGTGCTGTAATGTGAAATCAACTAAATTCATTATTCAAAAGATGAGCTAATCAGCAGGGAATCTTCTGATTCCCACTAATGACGTCAAAGATGTTGTGTACTGTAACCAGCTACCATACTTCTAATCTGGAGAGGAGAAGGAGCTTTGCAAGGGCACGTTCTACGACTGGTACTACTAATAGTACTACTAGTGGACAACTACTACCACTTTAGAAGACTACTGGTAGTAGAGTAGTAGTAGACTAGCAGTAGCTAGCAACGAGTAGCTAGTAGTAAGCTAGTCTGAAGTTTAGTAAGATTGTACCAGGTACGAGTACTTCCAAGTGGAATAATGGTATCCACGCTAAAACCGCTACTATTCATCTTTTAAACCAAAATTGACGTCTAATATCCATGCTAAACCATGTAGACAAGAGTTGACATCATTGTTCTGGCCGAATCGTGCGACCCGAACGCTTCAGCTCCTCTCTTCTCGTTTTCGACAGGCAAGCTTCTCTTTGACTTCAAAAGCAACGAGAGAGATCAAGCAAAGTAAAAGCGCAAGCAGCACCTTTGGAAACCGGTATCATAAAAATTCAAACAAACAATCCAATCAAACAACACACCAAAATATTACAGTAACCATGGGATCGGCATTTTCTTCCAACAAAAAGAGAGAAGAAGTTGTAGATCTTGCATCAACATCTTCCTCTGATGTTGGAAGCCACGAGGTGGCAGAAAAGAAGAGTGTCTGGGTTGACATGACTTCTGACAGCGATACGGAATTTGATGAAGACGACGACGACCAAGATATTGATGATCGCCTCGAGATTTTGAAAGAGGCGCGTAAATTGCGAATGCTCGCAGATTTTTTCTTGCATCCCGAAAAGCCCGTTAGTACGGATGCTACCGCTACTGCTCGCTGCTATTTTAACCGCCCTTCGGCTCCTGTTCAAGAATCGAAACAGGAAATGGAAGAGTCAGTTCTTATCATGAAGGAATGCAGAGCACTCAAGAAGCTGGCTGTCGATTTCCAGCACCCAGAACTCCCTGTCGAGACCGACGCCACTGCCGGTGCCCGGTGCTACTACGACAGAGCCTCTGCTCCGCAACAGGAGTCATTGGAGGAGGCCTACGAACGATATGCCATTCTCGAGGAAATGAGGATGTTGAGACAGGCGGCTTTTGACTATTTGCATCCTGAAGTGCCGGTGGTGACCAAGGACCCCACGGTCTTTGGACGAAACTACTTTTTTCGACCTTCCGCTCCAGAACAAGAACCAGAGGAAGCCCAGGCTATTTTGGATGACGTCGAAAAGCTCCGTCAGCTGGCCAAAGATTTCAGGCACCCCGAATTGCCAGTACGTGTATCTCCTACTGCCTTTGGTCGCAATTATTTCACTCGCCCGTCCGCTTTACCTCAGGAGTCCTTGGAAGAGCAAACCGAACGCATGCTCATTGAAAAGGACATGCGTGCCATGAAACAGCTTGCCGTGAACTTTCTCCATCCAGAGATTCCTCTTACTACTACAGATCCAACCGTCTTTGGTCGCAATTACTTCAATCGTTCTTCGGCACCCATCAACGAAGATGAAGAGGAAAGGCAATTGGTTCTGGCGGATGCAAAGGCATTGCGCAAATTGGCAACGGACTTTCTCCATCCGGAGCTTCCCCTCGTCACGGATCCTAACGTCTTTGGACGAAATTATTTCAATCGGCCATCGGCAATTCCACAATGCACCTGGGAAGAGGAACAAGAAATGGAACGAATCTTTCAAGAGTGCCGCCGTCTGGAACAGCTGGCCGTGGAGTACCACCACCTCGAGATTCACGTGGACAATGGTAACGTTTATCACCACCACGCGCACTTTGATATGGACGATGATCTTCATCTCCATCACGTCAGGTTTGACAGGAATACGGACCACCATGATATCATTACTGAGACTCGTACAGCTACTTCCGGAACGGAGGATCCAGAGGCGGCTGTAGACTTTAAGCTTTCGCAGTCTCCTGGATGTGTCATGACGTTTACGGACCCATCGGATGTTACCTCGCTCTTGGCTCCCAATCTTACTAGTAGTACCATGTAGACCGACTGAAAAAACTACTGTTGTCCTGTGAGTATTAAGATTGATGGGAGGAGTGGAGCGCGATACGAAATCTGAGTAAGAGTAAGATGGAGTTGCCCAGCAACGGCGTGTACGGTCAGTCGTCTCATTAGTGGGGGCTTAACATATTTCGCATACATTATTTTTATAATTTAAAATCAATTCAGCTACCACGTGGTCGATAGCTACTCGTACGCAATACGGTGTGAGAAACTTCTTTGGTGTTATGATCATTCTGGCTCTTCGGGCAAAGCTTGTCTGGTCGATAAAAGAGGATTGATATGCTGTTGTTCGAAACGATAGATTGTTTTAAGGTATTGCAATAGCTCAATGTTTGTCTGGTTGAAGGCTTTTTGCAGTTCACTTTCTGTCTTGACGTCCCTTGTTAGCTCCTTGAGTCTATCCCTTAAGACAGTGTTGAAATGATTCAGAGTGCAATTCACAGCCCAATCAAAGTGGGGTCCTTTCAGCCATCGATTCGTATGCGTGGCTTTGGAGGAGATCTTGTCATGATATCGTGAGGTCGAGGGATGCGAATATTTCTCTCTTGCAAGAGAAACGGGGACAACGTGCCAGTCGCCATCCATCATTCTCAGAAAATATCCAGTGTTTGTTTGCACGGAAGAAATGGTATCCGAAACAACCTGACTACTATTGGTCATTATTTCCTTCGACATGTTTTCACCTGTCGAATAGGATCCGGTCGAAAGAGCAAAGCTTATGTTTTCCATACTTACACAAGTACCGACGCCTCTGTGGCAGATAATATCCAGGACTGTGCGCGTATATCTTTCGGGCAAAATATGAAACTCCGATGAAGCTACAAGTAGGTCTTGCTTGTTTTTTGGTACAGTATTGGCGGCTGGCTTTTTGTAGTTGCAGGTGCCATGTAGTGCTGTTGAAAAACTGGGACTTGTCGTCAAAGACGAGACACCACAGCCTCTGCTACAATCCCTGCCCTCTACTGTTGCATACCCTGGCAGAACGTCTGATTTATGTCTACTAGTAGTATACTACGTACATAGGAACGTCCCTGGTATAAATATTGCATGTGCTAACCGGTCGGATCGGAACAGAGGGACCTGTTGTCAGAATTCGGTTCAAGGTTTTCGGCCTCCCGAAGTCGGGGGGGGGGGATGAGGTTTCTTCTTTGAAAACATTGTCAACCATATTTATTTGTTATTTATTTGACGATTATTATCACTATTATTAATTTCACTTTTTTCGTTGGCCCTTTTTGTATCCTGGATAGACGCGGCGGGGTTAAAAAAATACTGTAAATAATCAAGGGATCTACCGTACTACTGGTATCGGTACTCCTATCTCCTGTGAATAATCATTTATTTACAAGCCTCCTGTGTTTCAAATAGCACTGCTCAACTTGTCCAAGAGGAGAGCGCATTATTTAGTAAATACAGTAAATCTCAAAAGCTGGTGTGCATACCAGTCAAACAATAATAATAATTGAGTATTTTAGTACCAGGTACTCAGTACGGTATGATGGTATGGTAATAAACAACTCGACAAATAGTACCAGGCAATAATAACTTTAAAGAGGCCAGCCACAATTGTTCTTACTGGTTGCGGATGCAAGATCTTAAATATTAGGTACTACTAATACCATAGGCCTTCACGAACTCGTCGCATCGGCTTGATGACTGGCAGAGCTATTAATCTACCTCGAGTAGCTACTAGTAGAGTAGCTAACAGGTAGACTACTACTACTCAGTACTGGTAGCTTGCTGGGTGCTAAACGTGGAGTACTCATAGCTATCTCCTACTAGCTAGCTAGCTACTAGACTAGTCTAGAGCTCTATTTTGGAGAAGAAAAACGGAAGCAAAAGAAATTTTTGTACTGCTGCAGTACTTGTTCACTAGTCCACTCAGTAGTACATGGTAGAGTAGTACCGCCTGCCTACTACTGTACCTACTATTTAGCTAGTAGTAGTAGCAGTAGTAGACTACTACTACTAGTAGTACTACCTGGTAGTAGTGGTAGGTACTGGTAGTCTACTGTACTATCTGGTCCTACTAGAGTACCAGGTACTACGGTCGCAATATCGATTATAATCATTAGGGGTAAGGATTTCAAAGTTTTTGACTGGTATTAACATCGGAGACTGTGATTTATTATATTCGCCTCAATTAATGCTTTCATCATGTTTTCATGGTTTGCAACACCGCATGCATCATCGCATGCACATTATTATTTATTTACATACCGGTACTACAGTAATACAGTAGTTTATTATTATTTTTTCACTTCGGTTTACTTCGATGGTTTTTCCTCTTCTCGTTTTTAATAGAGGAACTGGGATGATCACAAAAAAAAGAAAAAACCACCCAAGTTTTCGACTTTCGACCATGAGCTTTTTGCAGCAACAGCAGCAATAGATTGCTCATCATTGCTCCCTCGACGATACAATAAAGTAATAACAACAAGTAATTGGAAAAAGACAGTATTCCATATTTTATGTAACAAGACTCTACCCAAGACGACATCAGTAACAACAGTGGATCTCCTCTGAAAGAAGAATCCGTGAAAGCTAGCAGCTAGCAGGCATCAAACCGACACAACAAACAGGAAGCGGTGTAAATAATTATTATACATTGTACTCGAAATTCACTTGATCGCCTTCTGCGTGAGAGGTTTTTACGGTAGTACGTATTGAATTGAATTGAGGCTCGAATTGTGCACACAAAACATCTACAACACGACATCATGGCAAAGTCCAAAGATTCTGGCAGCAAATTCGACATGACTCCTCTCGGAGAAGGATACACACCCACGAACTTTGATGTGGTGTGTGCTCGGGGTCGTATTGCAGTACGTATTCCCTGCCTCCCTCCAAATTCATTTTATGTTTTCTGGGTTTTTACTCAATCAACCTTTATTATTTTTGGGTCTCGTTCATTATTTGCTGTCCTTTTTATTCAGGTGAATCATACAGGAAACAAACGCTTTAAACTAATCGTGGAAAGCAGTCTGCAACGTTACAGTAACGCTGCAACCAAGCTGGCCAAATCTGCAATAGGTAAAAGAAAGGTGTTCGTGATGATGATGATGATGATGTATGCAGAGACAGGATAGAATATTTATTTTTTCGTTCGTTTTGTGAAATTGGTTTTATGGGACGTGTCCCTTTGTATTCTCACTTTGCATAGTACTCCGGTATAATATATCTTTGGTTTGCCATTGCTGGTATTGTAGTATCCGATATTGTTGATACCATTCGCAAATCAAGTCCAGATGGAGGATTTGTCAAGAAAGAGGGGAACATGTGGTACGAAGCTGGTGATCACTGTAAGTCGGGCTACTACTTTCAGGTCGAGTCTAGTAGCTTCTCTGTTTCTTCAAGTTGATTTTCCTACCTGTTTGCTGTCTCGTGGATGTGTTGTCTAACTCTGCGTTTCTACAAAAATATTATGTATAATATAATTTATATATGACAGTGGCAAGGGAAAAAGTGGGACAGGCTTTGCGTGACATGTTGCACTCACAATACAGGAGTTCGACCAAGGCGAAAAAGTTGAGTCGAAAGGTGAAGCAGTCCATGTTGGACGACGAGGTAGACCAAATCATGCATCGCAGTACCAATACGGATATTACAGCACGAGTCAAGGAATTGACAAAGGATGCCAAAAAGGATTCTGACTTTCAAAAGGCTTTCAATACGGCTAATTTAGAACTACTCCGAACCTTCAAAACGGAACCTCCGCCGAAGGATGATGACGATGATGATGATGACGACGACGACGACAATGATGAGAACGGTAGCAAGAAGCCAGCGGCTGATCCATCAAAATCTGAATGCCGCGAATCAATGGGCACCGTTACGAGCCTGTAACACACCGGCATATGTTGTATGTCCTGCATATGACATACACCTAGAACTTTTCTTTCATTAGAAACCGCTATCCTCCTTTTTAAAACTTTTTAGATACAATAAACATTTACGTACTGCATGACTCGAACCATGTCGTATTGTGAGCTAGGATGGTGGAGGCCATTCCCAGACACTCTTGTTACTCCGAGTGTCGAAAAAGTACCATCGAGTCTGGGACTTGGACCAAACACACATCCAACCCGTGGGTAGATCCACATTGGGCTTTCTGTCTTTGTTCGTATAGTCCAGGGGCTGTGTCGGTGCCTGCAATGGTGGTGGTTGCTGTGCTTGTACGACCTTGGTCGGAACAGGCTGTTCGGCCGACGCCCCTGAGGCAGCACTGTCCGAGCTATTACTGCGAGGCCGTTTCATGACTGGAGGCGGAGGTGGGGGTTTCTTCTTTCCTGCCGTAGACGAAGGCGGCGCTGACGCATTTGAGGCTTCGCTGCTTGTCTTCTCTTCAAGTTTACTTGTCTTTGGAAAACTCGGAGGAGCAGGTACCGTTTTTCCGCTATCTGAGCTCGCAGACGGCGGTGGTGGCGGCTGTCCAAGATTTGACGCAGGTCTTTTAGTAGGTATATTCGGCAAGGGCTTTGAAGGAGCGAGCTGGAACGATGGCCGCTTGTCCAGTGAGGGTGGTGGTGGAGGTTTCTTACCTCCTGGTGGTGGAGGCGGCGGTCTAGCTTTTGGGGGTAAGCCAGGTGTAGTTTTAGGCGACATGGGCGGGGGCGGAGGCTTTGGCGATACTCCAGCAGGAGTACCGCCAGGACTTGATTTCACTTTGGAAGGAGCAGAGGGTGTCGTAGGCGTGGATGGCACCGATGGTGGTTTGGATTCTTTTTCTTGTCGCCTTGTGTGGGCGGACTTTATGAATGGTTTCGGCGAGGACTCGAAGTCTGCTTCTGTTTTCAACTTTTTGGTTGGAGGAGGAGGTGTAGCGTCTGCGCTACTGCTACTAGCCATGGAAGAAGCGTCGTCTGCGTCTGTATGCCCACTGTCTGTAGTCGACATATTTGCGTCGTCGCGCTTATGGGTTCTCGCGGCAGGTGGGCGGGAAAGTGAAATGGATGTAGAGTGGGGAGGAGATTTTGGTGGTGGAGGTTTCGTAAAAAGGGCCTCTCCTTCCTCAAAACTAGACGAGTATGAGTCGTGGGGCGGCGACCCATGCTGAGGACTATCCCCAATAACAGATGCATGCTGGTGACTTGAGGGGCATTGGTTTAAGTATTCGTCAGGCACTAGCGAGTCTGCCCTCTTGTCCTTGTAGGCGTTGCCAAAATTCACCATCAGTCTCGAACGAAGTCTTGTTTGTACCGAGTCTGCAAATTCTCCAGTCTTTGGATCGAAGAAAGACATCGGCATGGCATCGTCATCTACAGACCATCGAGGAGATCCATCCTGTGCTGTTGTCGCCGCTACACCGCATGAGTCATTGGATCCAGACCCAACAACAGGAGAACGTGACCATAGCAGCCGCTCTCTGTAGTCGCCCATTTTGGCCACAGTGGTTTCGTTCAGAGTTGAGACACCCACCCCCGCCAGCGAAAGAAGTGACTGGTCGTCGTACTCGTTAGGGTTGGCGCCACAACGGTGTGCATTACTTCCGTCGTTGTTGACACCTTCGACCATGAGACCTCGCGTCGTTAATCCCGTGCCTCCAAATAGCCAACGACGTCGAGACTCGTAATATGCCATTAAACAGTTGGCTGGCAGATCACCAAGGCACTCCATAACGTTTCGTCGTCTCTCGTTGCCTGCCTTTTCCGTTGAATGCGAGTTTTCAGCCTTATTTATGCTCGAGGCTATAGATGCTGCATCTGCTACTCTCTTGCTTCTCGAACTAGAGTTGGCTCCTACAAGCCATGGCGCAGGGAGAGTACGAAGAGCCGACAAGTAGCTCTCCGTTGAGGACCGTGGATCATACTGGCCATATCCGACCTCAAAATGTTCTCCCTGGATCACGTCATTAGTGTTGCGGTGCAGTTGGGTCCTTCCTCCAAATGAGGGCTGGCGAGGCTGGTTCTGTTGTTGCGGTTCCATGATGATGGGTTTGGAAACACCACGCAATTCTGCTTCTTGGCGCTCTAGCCGCTCGTTGGCTTCCCTAGCAATCTGTTCCGCATTTCGTATCTTTTGAAAGCACGCCTTGGAAAAACACTGCATATGCAAGGACGATGATGAATAGGGCGAGGACGACGACAAGGCTGAGTCTCCTCCGCCCGCGCCACCAGGTCCTACAGAAAACTCGTTAGTAAAGGTAGTTGCAAGTATGGGATGAAATCCCGTCGGTAGCACCGATCGCAATGCCCGTTTCATTGGCGTTTGGTAATACGGAGGTAGACGTGCAATATAATGTCGAAAGTCTTGTTTCCAGGCTTCATCAATTTGTACCATCCGACTCGCAGTTGCCAGTGCATCGGCACTGTTATTGGCTTGGACTGCCACCTTGATGGCTTTGTGCTCTGCTTCTACTGCCTTGAGAAGTAATGGAACTAAAATTTGTGGATCTGGAGGTAGCAGCGTCAGAGTAGAGAATGGTCTCGACGAAGCCGACATCGTGTTGGAAGATGCCAAGGTCGACGTTGATACCGGAGCGTGAAGAATTCCAATGTTCAAGTACGTCCCTCCTCCTGCGTCATCTGCGCTTGGACGACCAGCATCTTGCACCATGACTGGAAAGTATTCCGATCCACCGTGCGTATTTGGCTGTGGCACTTTGGGTGGCTTATCGTCTACCGAGATCCATTCGCAAATGTACACATCTCTATGTAACATTCTTACAATAGCTGCTGGTGGGACCTGGGACTGATGAGCTTGCTGCTGCTGCGACGACGAAAATGACGATTGGAGCAATTGTTTTGTACTCAAAATCAACTGATCGAGTCGGTGCAACTGTTTCATAAGAACATTTGGCTCAAAGGACTTGTTGTTGCTGTTGTTGCTGGTGTCCGTAAGCTTGGACGGGAAACGAGAAATCATTAGCATTGGTTGGGCTGGTCTTGGTGGTAGTGTATCAAGCGTCTTGCGTGGAAAGAAATTCTCGGGAATACACCACAAAGGCGAAGAAAAGGTTACGGATTCTGGAATGTCGGTAGGAGTAAGTTGAGGTGTAGGCGTTGGTACATACAAAATCATGGCTCGATAGACTGTGCTGGTCTGTGCCTTCCCGCCCGCAGCTGCAGCATCGGCATCTCCCTCCAAGGCTTTGAAACAGCACACAGGACCTCCATTAACAAACGAGGACGATCCATTCGGTGATGTTGTGGCCATAGTGATCGAGTTCGTAGCAGTAACGGGACTTTTGAGAGGATCTGGCAGTGGAAGCTCTCGCGGTAAGGGCGGAGCCAAGATGCGCAACAATCGATCCGTCATGGCTGGCAACGAACCAGGTGACCGTACCATGGTGTGATGACCACCTGTTACCTCACACAATGCTCTCAAATGCGGGTGCAAATATTGCGTCGATGTAACTTCTTTGGTATCTCCACTATTTTGACCACCACCGATGCCCAAACAAATCACTCGTTGATCCCACCGGAAGGGTTCCTTGTAGAACTCTCGAAGGGGCATCGTGCCGTACTGGAGCTGTAATGGTCCACCACCTTCGGCTGGTGACTTTCGCAAACAGGCTCCATCTGTTAACAATATGAGACATGCTGGTTGCAGTGCACGATATGCAGGTACACAATTATTAGGTGTCGATGCCGTGGCAGTGGTCGTCGACGATGTTGTCATCATGGCCGTATGTGGAAGACGTCCCATACCAAAGTTCTCGGTAGATCTATCGTGTAATCGATATCTTGACAAGAGCTGAAGACCCGCGGACAATGCCGCATTTAGACCTTCAGCACCACCACAGTCTTCCGGAAATCCCTTATTGCTGTTGGCTCCTCCTCCTCCTGCTGCTGCTGCTGCTGTTCCAGATTTTCCTGGGGGAACAGAATTTGGATCCCAGACCGATGCCTGCAGCTGCTTCAACTCCTTGTGGAAACTAGCTGTATTAGTGCTACTACTACTATTGTTGTTGTTAGTAGCAGGCGTAGAACTATTGGTGGAAGGACTCTGCATCATGGTAGGACCACTACCACCACTACCACTATCGTGTTGTATTAGTGGATTTCCCGTTCCGCAGTCCAAAGTACCGCTACTGCTGTTGTTGTTGTTGCTATTGCTACTGCTGTAAATATTGTCGGGTCCATATCCGACCAAAAGACGTCCACCAGCACCACAGGCAACAGTCCCGGGTCGATCCAAATGTTGTCGACTCGTACTTAACAGTAAATACTGGTTATTCGATTGATATCCCAATCCGATATTACACATGGCTTTTTGAACAGCGGGTGGTTGCTGTTGAAGAAACGTATTGTGATCGTGTATCCGACGTGTCAAAGCCTTGGTCAAATCTTCTACCGCCATTTTCGCCAAATCCAATCTCGAGAGCATATTGTTATTATTATTGCTACTACTACTGCTACTACGACTACTGCTGCTACTATTTGTGTTGTTGTTTCTGTTGCTGTTGCCGTTCCCATTGCTGCTGTTGTTGTTGGGTTTTCGAACGGGTTTTCCCATTGATGGAGACGTGTCGACCACAAATACGACAATCATCTTTTATGTTATTGTTGCCTATTGTATGTTGTTTCGAATCGATCAAATTCGCAGGAGGAAGACAATAGCAATACTATTAGTAGCAATAGTAGTAGTGTCAATAATGTCAGTAGTAGTAGACCAGTATGTTTGTAGAAGAGACACAACGGTATTAGTAGAGTATCTTTTATCGAACCATCGCTTGTGCGTTTTTGATTTTTTTTGTTTGTACTGTTATTTTTTTACTTTTTTTGGCTGCGCTGCTTCCTCTAGCAAGAGTACAAATAAATCAATGCCCGGGGCGCGCACAAACAGGCGGGCGATCTCCAGTCAAGCTGCTTGAAATAGATTGCACTGATGAGAGGTGCTACAGCAACACCTGGTGGTAGCTACGTATGCTGCTGCTTCATACTGATGCTACGAGGTACGAGCACGTACTACCAGGGTAGTTAGCCAGCTAATATTGTAAGCATTTTTCCTCAATGCAGTAGACAATTGAAAAGAAGACGAAGAAAGATGACGAAATGGGGGGTGCAAAGCATGTATAGAAAAAAATGTGTTTTACTGCAGCTTCTGTTGGTAACCATTGCCCTCCTCCCCCCGACAGATTTTTCGAGACAAAATATGTTTGCTTTCTTTCCTTGTCGAGACGTTCGCACCAGGGTGTTTACTCAGAGCAACTTCAGCTTCGACGGACGTTCATTGACCCTGCTTGTCCAAATCCAGCACGGCCAGAACCATCAGCTCCCGCAGGTTGCCGGGATACTGCTGTTGCCGATCCTTCCTGTTCCAATTGTATAAGATACTGTTGTAATCGAAAGAGGACCAAGGATACATCTTGAACACGGTTTCCTGGAAGTGGAGCATCCGTTCCCAATTCAGCATTCGCGTGTTGTTCTGCAAAACCAGCTGCCAACAACAGTCCCCTTGCTGGTGTTTGCCAAATGGATGAATAAAATTTCTTATTAGCAATTCGAATTTGACGATAATGAGGTTTGTCTGGGTGCATGGCAATATTGGTCAAGTACTTGATCAACAATGTAGCACCGGGATTAGAGTCAAAGTAGTTCATTCGTTTCATCTGCAACAGTGTCCAGGTGTGGGCCTGGTCTGGATTGTGAAAGTGATGTCTGGCAGGATGTGGCATGATAGTATCTACAATACTGCATATATGATAATCCCGTTCCGCCTGTTGAGTGGGACGCCGGATGAAGATCCGTTGCATTCCTACCATGGAATTACCATCTTCAACGGTGGGTGCTTCGTCCAAATGTGGGATCACTCGTTCTGGAATGTAATGGAGCAACAACTCATTGGTGTTACTAAGTCGGAATACCCAAGGATGTTCTAGCCATGTCGTCTGCGTCCATGTCTCGCCACGATGGATGGTACCTTTGGACTCTTCATGACCCTTGTAATTCATCCAGTACACATCGATGTATTGGCCAATCTGAGAGTCTGTCAAGTCATTCGTTACACGCAGTGCCACCCTTACTTGACCATTGCGAGACTTGGGGACATAGGGAGGCAAGGCATCTACCCCGTCAGATCTTCCCACTGTGTACTGTCGAAATAGACTAGTTTCAACATCGTACCAGTTGTGAAAGCCCTCCATTCCGGGATGGTGAGACGATTTGTTGCGAAAAATAACTTGTTTTTGTTGTGCTACTTCTTGACTTGCTTCCTGTTCGTCGTTGTTTCTCTCGTTTGCTGCATCCTTCGATCGTTTCTTGTCCGCTTCTTCCTTTTTGAGGTCCTTTGTCGAAAATTCCGTCTCAGTCCTCGTCAGTTCGTCGGCCGGTGCTTCAATTTCTGGCCCAGCTTCTGGCGTGTCATCGTCGCTTTCATCTTGAACTTTCGCATGAATGTTTTCTGCTGCTGCTGCTGCTGCTGGTGGTGGTGGTACATTGTCGTTCTGTGAATCTTCATTCTCATTGTTGTTGACATCTTTTGTATCGCTACTTGTTGCATCTTGCGTCTGTCGTCGTTCCAATTCCGCATACCTTACCAACGATGAAGTCTGCTTATTCTCTTGAATAGCTCCCGAATTCTCCCGATCGACATATATTTTATCATTATCATCATCATCTCTTGCTGCAAGTCGTGGAGCGGCTCGGTGCATGACAAATTCAAACACCAAAGCAATGCAGGCACTGACAACAATTCTTTTGATCCAGACCTGCCAAAACGACGATGATGGGTCTTCCATATCCGACTGTTCTATCGATACTCCATCGTATCCTGGTGATGAGGCCATTTTGGAAGTCTTGTATTATTTGTTTACAGCATCGCTTGGCTCGTTATGTAGAGGTTAAGTGCTGTCTCTCTATTGCCGCCACATCCAACAAGATAATATATGTTTCACGTTTTGTTTTACGTATTCAGTTGGGTTGCTGGAAAAGATCTTGAAAGGTTCTCAGCTTCTGCAAAAGGACGCACATTTACGCTTGGCTAGCAGCAGCACTCACTAATGTTTTGTACTACGGTACTAAGCAATTCGAACTTGCGAGTAGTACTCTCAGCCTAAAGCTTTCTATTGTACTCCAGTAGCTAGAGTAGCTACTAGAATAGCTACCTCTAGCTAGGTAGTTAGCTTGTTGAGAGCAGCCAAATCTTGCTGATCAAAATCGGAGGCAGAGACTGCTGTGCTGCTGCTGCTGCTGCTGCTGCTGTTACAATCCTTTTTTTAAATAATAGTGGCAAACATATCCTCAATTCGTTTGTCGACCCAGTCGTAGATTTCTTCACGTTTGGCAGCAATGACTTCGGAATGCTGGGGTCGTTTATCTGCTCGGATATCTTCCGCAACTTTCAAAAACATGTACCACATGTGAGAAATGGCAGTCTTGGATGGCAAAGAAGAGGAGGAGGAAGAAAAAATGCCAATTGATACAAGATAAAAATAGAGGTGTCAGGGAATGCGGTGTTGGTATTGTAACATACTACAGTAGTAAATTTCCAACGAACAAAACACACACACACACACGCATAGTACCTTGATAACAAAATTGATGATACTTTTGGGAAAAAGGGGACTGATTTTGCCATCAATTCTCAGAGAAAATCCAACCAGAATCAAGTGTTCGTCTGGAGGGTAATGAACGGTAGATCCTTGGAGAGTAATGTGATCATCGGGACACTTTCGGATCAGCAATCCACCGTCCACTTCCGCCCGTTTGAGTCCTTCCGCCACGGGAGGAACGATCACAGTATCTTTTTCGTTCTTGTAATGCTCGTTGCACACGGTGCTTCCATGAACAATGTCTCCCTCGGCCAACGAATGCAAACCAATCACAATGGAACCAGTGGTCGTGCTGGCACCGCCTTCAATGTCATCGATATCATCGCATGCTACAGTTTGTATCACAGCATCCCGTGACTGAAATGGCCAAGGTACTTGTGAAACGAACTGTACGATCTGTTCTGTCCGTCCGAGTTGTGCCAACTTATCGACCGATGCCAGTCCGATTCGGGGTATCGTCCACTGTGGCAACCATGAGGTGTACAGATCCGTTTCGCACAGGACCGATAACAGAGGCACCAACAACGATGACTCAATAGGTGTTTCCAACCGACATTTTAATTGCAAGTCCTCAGTAACCTGATAATACATGATCGTATCACGATCGTGTCCGTGCGATTCTCCTTGTTTGATCCACACATCGTCCATGGCAGCAGTAGTAGCAGCAGTAGTAGCATCAGAAGGATCAGTATCAGCCGGCATTGTTGTTGCGCCGGTGCCTTCTTCTTTGTGAACTATTTCTGGATCGGTAAGCAAATCATCGATAATTTTTTGAATCAAAACTGCTTTGGTTTCTACTTCTTGCAAAAAGGCAACCGTCTCTTCGTCTTCTTCTTTTTTGGATATTTCTGCCGTCGTCGGTGGTGGCATCTGTTGGAGTAGTCGATAGGCAGCCAAGACTTGATCATTTCTCATATGATCTTTGGCTTTTTCTAACAACGACAAGGTGCATGAGGTCGTACTCATGATGATGTATGTGATGGTACTGGCAGGTGTCAGTAGTGTGTGTGTGTGTGTGTGTGTGTGTGTGTGTGTGTGCGCGTGCGTGCGTGCTTGTTTGCTTGTTTGTATTATGGTAATGCAAAATAATAAAGGGAAAAGAGAAAGCAAAGGACAACAAACAACAAAGGCCTTTTCCGAGTTTCAAATTAATTCGGATAAAAAAGCTGTACACTTCGAATCAGCTGCTACTAGAGCTACTAACACTCTAGTACTGCGTGATATTGGATTAGGTAGAGTTTATGTCGTGATTGATTGATTGTTGTACCAGGTACTAATTACCGTAATTGTTTCATTTTTGTTATTCAATAGGATCTACTACAGTACTTACTTTGTTGGGTTATCCTGAGCCCTGAGCTCTATCATTTATTTTGTTGTTGTTGACACAAGCGTTATTATGATTCACTTGCAGTTATCAGGAGTCTACTACCAGCCAGGGTACTAGTCTACTACTATTAGTAGCTACTACTAGTAGAGTAGTAGCTACTAGTACTAGTACTAGTAGTAGTAGTAGTACCAAATACCTGCTGGTACTAGTCTCTAGTACTAGTACTCTATCTACCTAGTAGTCTACTGAGTAGAGACTACTAGCTACTACTCCTAGTACCATACTCCGAGTACTGCCTGCTAGCTAGACCTAGTACTCGAGTAGTCTAGTAGAGGTACTTTGACGTTTTCAGAGTAGTAACGGCAATGCCGAATCCTAACCCTAATACGTAACAAGCGGTTAAATACACAGTGGAAGTCGACCTATTTTTAAATACAATAAATTGGTGATGAAACCCTTTTAAATGCAATTCATGTTCATCGCTCCCCTTGATTTCGAGATAGCAACTGAGAGCGTTTCAGATTCTGAACTCATCTTTTTAGGTTTTATCATCATACTGTAGTTATTGGTGGCAGGATCTTCATCGAGCGTACCTAGTAGTATTCAAAGACGACTAGCTAGTAGTAGACTACTAGTACTAGTAATAGTACCACAATACAGACATTCGCTCATCATAAATTTCTTTGACTATTATTTCTTACTATTCGTACTATTAGTAGTATTATATCCAACAAGAGCAGCCTATTTTTGCAGGATGAGTAGTGGTATGTCAGACGACGCAACCATCACTACCACAGACAACGATAAGTATCAGGATGAAATGATTGAGAGATTGTTCGATACGAACTCCGAGGCAGATGAAGATACTTGCGTCGAGATTCTGACCGCTACTAGTCCCAGTAAAAATGGAAGTAGCAGCAACAGTAACAGTAACAGTAACAGCACTTATCGATCCGCATCGAGTATGGCCTCGTCAAAATTGTCTCGAAAGAGCAGCAAAAGCAAACTAACGTTCATGTCAGGAAAGGAAATCAGGCGAAGACAGCTCATGTTGCAACCCATCGAGGAGGATGTGCAATCATCATTGGTTCAAGAGGATGTCCGCAAAGTTATTGCCAAAATCAAATCAGCCACAGAACGGTCCAAGCAGAGACAAATCAATGGAAGTGGTGCAGTATCTCCCGGAAAGTTCGGCGAATTGTATCACCAACAAGAGAGGAGAGAGCCACCTGAAGAAGTTGCGGACACTCAAGCCAGAGACGGACCCGAGATGGCACCCACGGCAAAGGATGCTGCTATTAGTAGTAATAATAGTAGCACCAGCATGAATAGTAGCAGCCCTTGGATCAAAAAGGGATATTACAAAAATGTGGAAGACGAGAGTGACACCATTTCTGCCACATCCTCCAAGCGCAGCATCATAGCTAAAAAGTACCAAAAGCCAATTGCTTCAAGATTGCATATCACGCCGGGACGAGAAACAGATGATCTGGAACTCTTTGAATGTGTTTTAATTCCCAGCATGACCACGACCACTGCCACGGAAGAGAGAGAAGGATCGGAGGATGCACCCATTGATGCTATGGCGGCCTTTCCTGCTCCAGCTGAAGCACCTCTTGTTCCAGCTAAAGCACCTCCTGCTCCTGTCCCTGCCCCTGCTGTTGAACCCATCAATCTCGAACAACAAGTTTATCCCAAACAGGCGGAAACGGAAAGCACTACAGAGGATTCTCCTGTCACAATGGACGGAGACGACGAGGACGAAGCAATTGTCATACCAAGACAGGAGAAGGAAGAAAAAAAACATAGCAAGCCTGATCCAATTGGTCAAGGTGAAATGATGCAAGAAGAAGACCAAGAGCAAGAAAAGGCACTGGCGGCTATTCTTACTGCTAAGGCACCTGATGTCCAGCCTTCAACGATTTCATCCACGGTTGGACCCGAAATGAAAGAATTGGAAACGCTCGACTCGAAAACCAACGATACTCCCTCGGAAACACCGAGAGAAGAAGAAAATCAGGAAACGGAGACTGACAGTGGTAAAGAAACTGTCGCGATTGTCATAGAGGAAGATTCTGTCAAGCTTAAGGCGCTTGAGGAAGAAAATGCATCCCTAAAGGATACTATTCGCTTCCTTCAAAGGGCTGCCTCTCACAAAGAGAGGTACTTTGCAGAACTCGCTTGGTTCGGAAAGCGAACCGAAGAAGAAGTTCAGAAGTTTCGACCCAATTTTTGGTCGGAAAAACGTGAAGAGTTCGGACCGGAGCTCTTTGAAGAATTTCGTGCGGATGCCAAGAGGATCGCAGACCCAGAAATTGGCGACTGGGAACACGGATTCAGTTCTGGGGCTCTCGCCATGGCGCGCCTGTTGTTGGGTCTTTCCCATGCCAGTGTCGACGAAAAGATTTGTGCCTTTCACGACAAGAATGAACCTTGCACAGACCAATGTGTCACTTGTACCGTTGCCCAGCAGAGACAGCGCGAGCTAGAAGACTTCCCAGTACTTGACCCCTAGGATGGTAAATGAAAGGTCGCATTTTTTGTTATATTGCATTCGTACAGAGAGGCACAACGCATTTCATTCACTACGAAGGAAAAATCAGGGTCTCAAGTATTACTTGACTCTACTATTCATCTTTAAGTGGATGTAATAGCTCTAGTAAATTTAATATTTCTTCATTGTTTATGACAGTGCATACCCCTTGCACCTTCACTCTGATTTTTTTGGCGAAATGCCAGACATTTCAAGAAGCCCCTAATGCTGGCCTGCTTTATCTTCTGCTCCTCACGTCCTACTACAAAGCCACATGCTACTTTGCGCATTTGCTTCTCATGCCGGCGATGCGGTTGTGTAGTTTGCCTAAGCGTTGCTACTTCAATTCTTCATTCGCAATCAGTCAAGACAATCTCAGGATAATTTCATGCTATCAAAATAGGCCCAAGTGGAATATGGCTGCTAGGATTCAGTCTATCAACGAGAGGCTAATCATGAGATTCATTATTTCCATGTTCCATGTCACTTCAACCAGCAAAGAATAGAAAAATTTATGTGAAAAGCGGAGACATCAGAAACGTGAGTGCACTGGTACAATCTAATTATCCATCTACCTGAGCTTCGCGAGAATTAGACGCCTCCTCCTGAATAACCGAGAGGATAGACTTCAATTCCTCCGCCGTCATGTCATTATCAGAATCTTCGAATTCTTCGTCGCTGTTGAAAAGGCTGGTGTCACTACTGTTGTCTTCAGAGCTAGAACTGGCGCAGGAGGTATCCGAGCGAAAGCTGATGGGGCTACGACAAACTTCTTCCCGCTGATAAGTAGAGAAACGTTCCTGGTGAGCATCCTGTCTATTTTCCGCGTGATTTTTCGCTGGCGAAAACACGCTGGCGTCCTTCCTCGCACTACTTTCTTCGCCTGACTTTATCGAGGCACCATTATCATTAAAGGTATCACGATCAGCTTGTTTGCCCTCCGAACAGTTATTATTTTCTTCTGCTGATAGATTCATCGGCACTGATAGTAGAGCTGCGACTCTCTTGGGATTCTCAGCAGCATGCCTTTCACAGCTGCCGTCGCTCGCAGGTGGTTCCATTTCCGCCTTATCATGAAAGGAGGTCAAGAAGTCATTTTCGATTTCTTCAAAGGCAACCATAGTCCACGCCAAAAGCTGATCTAATGGCTGCTGGAGGCGCTCTTTAAGAGGAACAGAAAAATGCTCCGTTTTACCGGCATTGTAAACTTTGTGGTAGTGATAATACCGTTCCACAATTTCATAAATTTGCCCAGCATCGTGCTCCATACTTCCGACCTCCTTTTGAAGATCGTTGATGGATATCAGTTCAATGCTCGAAGTGCTGCTCAAGGGGTCGTTCGATGTTGTAGATGAATGGCAAGACATATTCACCTCCCCCTCATTGGGTTGCTCACATGTGGACTGTGCTAGTAGCTTTGTTTGTTCTTTGGACTCTGCAGTATCATTTCTTAGTACTGGGCGTTTCGGCTGTGGGTTGTGATGACGAGCCCGGAATCGCTCTAAGAATGACTGTCGCGATTCATTGTCGTTCGCCTCTTTTTGCAGTTTAGGACCTATAGAACTATCGTCCGAGGAAGCTATTGAACTATCACCTGAAGAAGTCATAGATGTATCGGCAAAGAACATAGCAGGAATGTCGACGAGAGCCGCTGATCCTACATGAACCAATTCAATGTAGCGATCTTCATCACCTGTAACAATAGTTGTGGTAGGACGATAAGTGGCCGGGTGCATTAATGTCTTCGCAGGCCTTGGACTTGTTTTGATGTTTGGTTGAAGGCCGGTAGGAAGTTGGATTTCTAAGTTTCTTGTTACGCCATCTGTATCACTGTGCTTATCTTCTTCAGACGTGTCGCCGCGGCCGAGCTCGTCCGGGAAAACCTCTTCGTCTTGAGCAATCTTTTGTGCAATGGCGTTGAAAGTCTTGTTGTTGCCCGGAAACTTCTTGAGGTTGGAGAATAATGACGCGGGCGGATTATAACTCTTTTCAATAGAGTCGTGGGTAGGAGCATTGTTGGTTGGCATAGACCAAATTACAGCACTTCGTGGCTTTTGAAATGCATTTATTACCTCCTCCTGGCTGTATTTCTTGTCGTGGCTGCTATCGTTGTCGTTGCCGTCGCCATCGTCATCTTCTTCGTCTTCGCCATCGTAGTCGTTGTCAGTAAGAATTTCAAATGTATCCTGTGGGCTACAACATACCTGAAGCTTATTTCTGGTCGGTCGTGGAGAAGAATTGTGCCCATTCAATCCAGAAAGAGACATCGATGAAGGAGAGGCCAGTGGACATTCTTGATACAGCAGGATTTCCTCTGGCCATTCTGCTTCCTTGCTTACTCCTAAGTCTGAGCAGCTTTGATGTTGGATCTTCATTCTTTGAAGTCCACTTTTCGGAAGGGTCACAGGCTCCTTCGTCGTTATTAGTAGTGAATTATGTTGCGCCATCGAAGGTTGTGCCGTGGCAATGACGCCATTGTCATTTTCGTCCGACATCATTGTGCGTACAGTCTTGCTGATTTCGTCACTGGGTACAAGATCTACAGAATTCAGCGCAGCATCGTCAATCCTGTTGCAGAAAGAGTAGGACGGATAATCTGAAACCGAAGCTATTCTAGATATGTCGTTCATACAGCTGTTGTCTTCTTTCAAAGGCTGATCACCTTCCTGCTGGAAATGTTTCGCATGTAATAGTAAAGTAGTCTCGCCTACCACGATGCTGTCTTCTTCCCGATTTTGTTTTTGCTGTCCATTCTGTAAGACCTCCTTCGTACTTAATTCTGTTGTACCGGCATGCAGACGAATCATCTCATCTCCCTCATCGCTCGGCGTTGAAGTTTCACTTTCCTCATCACTGGGGGAAGTGTCAATAACGGATTTGTTCGAGGTAATTTCCCTTGTTTCTTTCTGGATGCAACTGGATATTTCTTGGCCTTGTGTTGGGCTGCTGGTACCTGCTTGAGCTAATGCTGAAACATCAGCTGCCACGCTTTCTTTGTCAAACCTGCAATATTTAGGAGAGATGTGTCCAGTAGCGTCTCTGTTGTGACGAACATTTCGTTTCTCCATACCCAATGAACCAACTCTCCCTGCTCCAGTCTGCGCCGTCGTCGCTAAGGCAGAGGCTTTGTGCGAATTACGCTGCAGGGCGGATTCTTCGCGTACTCTTGCCAAACGCATTTCTCTTGGTGTGGATGGTGGTCTATATTCCAAAGGTCGAGGTTGCGATAGGCTACTGCTTGGAGTTCTCTTCAACTTTGAATCATGACGTGATATCAGTACCTCTGCTTCAATACTGCTCATTGTAGCCTGATATTGAACAGTCCGATCAAAAGGACGTTGTTTCATCCTGTTCGTCTCAACTGTTTTTTCAACATTTTGCTCCTGCACGCTGCTAGTATCTTTTTGAAAGTGAATATCCAAACTTGTTGGCGGATTGACATGAGTAGAAGCAGAATTCGTGGTTTTTTGGGTAGCTGCACTAGTATCTTTTTGGGTAGTACCACCGGCTGCAGTTCCAGTGTTGGTTGAATCTTTGGAATTGGTGTCAGTAGCGAAGGTTTCATATCTCTTCATTTCTGGTGCTACCACCGATACGACCGGTACACGCGGAAGACTCGGGATATCATTATTATTTCTTGGAGTTTTTGAGGGTTGCAAAGATGCATTTCTTGCCAGCGAAAAAATGGATCCATTCGACGCAAATCGCGATTGTTTGGACAAGATTCTGTTGGCCTTGGAAATGATTCGATTCGGTCTAAATGGTCTTTTCTTCGTCTCCTTCGTCTCGTTGTTGTTGTCGTCGTTGAGATCCGTACAGGATTGGTTGGTTTTGAAATCACCATTTTCATTTTTTTTATTGTTGTCCAAATTTGTTTCGCTAGCAGGCGTACTAGCTGTGGTAAGTTGTTTCACCTCTTTCTTCTGTGGCAGTGTTGTCACTGTAGTTTTTAGTTTTGTCGATTTTTCTTCTTGTCGCTCCAAATGTGGCAATTCGTCCAGCTGATCGTCTGGTGGCTTGACTTGTTCCGTCGTCCGCCGTGTTGTTTCACCTATTTCATCGATTGTCGCTTTCTCCAACTTCTTATTCTGATCTTCGATGTGGATAGTTTCAGTTTCAATGACTTGGAACGGTGGTGATTGTAGTTTTTGCTGACCGTGACTTTTCTTATGATTCGCTTCGACGGGACTTTGCAGTGACAGTTTTTGGTTCGGAGCTATTGCGTAAGTACGCTTTTCTGCTTCTGCTTCTGCTTCTGCTGCCTCTGTTTTTGGTACTTTCAACGACGGATCTTTGTTCGAAGACGAGGATAACGCCGCCAAATCTTGTTGGATTTTTCGCACAGAATGTTCCAAACGTTCAAACTTGGGAGCAAAGTGCAATTCCATGGCAATTGTAATAAGGCGCCAGGTTGGATGATTCATATCATTCGTTGCTGCTGCTGTACTTGTGGTCGCAGATTGTGATCGAAGATGACGACAACTGTGGTTGCTTTGCTTGTCACTATTACTGTCAGAAGATGCTTGCCCCCTAACTGGTACGGCACTAGTAGTGATGCTCCTCCTATTCGTAGTATTCTCGTGCACACGAGAGGCTACCGTACGCAGTGATTCTTGGATGACCTCAAATTTTGGATTTAAATATTGTTCCAAGACGTTGGCAATACAATTCAGTTGATCTTGTGTCAGTACTGCTGTGGTTGTCGTCGTTTTTGTTCCCCCAGAGTCGGCTCTCTCTCTATCTGGAGCACTGCTACTGTTCAATAAAGTAGTATTTTGATCTATCCTGTCAGTAGAAATCGTAGCTTGATCATTTCCCCTATCGTCCAAGCAATGGTGACTTTTGCTCCTGCTCCTACTCGCATTGCTGGCAGGGTCCCTCGCCATCACCGTCGTTGAATCTTCCTTCTCTTCTTCGTCACCGTCCCCAAGAGGTAGTGTTCTGAATGATGATTTGTTATTGTTGTTGTTTTTAAATGCTGATTGTCGAATTTCGTTTGATGATTCTTCTCGTTCTTCATTGTAATCGCAATGGTCATCGGATTCATCGTTCGCAGTTTTAGCAGTTCCAACATCTCCTCCTCCTCTTCCTCCTCCTCCTCCTACTACATCATTGCCATTATTGTTTGCAGTCTGCATCCGTGTTAGAGTCTGCGTTTGTTCAATGGTAGTGGTAGTTGGCGGTGGTGGTGGTGCTACTGCTGCTGCTGCTGCTGCTGCTGCTGTTGCCTTTGTAGCATTGGTACAAAAAGTTCTGCGAGTCCTTGTTCGTCCTCTTCCTCTTCTGATCGCAGTGTTGATGATGTTTCTTTTGGAATTGGCTATCTGCTGCTGCTGCTGCTGCTGCTGCTTCAGTTGAGGATTGGAAATAGTAATATCCCACGGTGTTCGTTGTACTTTTTCATTCTCATTACCATCATTATCATTATCAGTATCAGTACTGGATGGAATTACTTTGTTGTTCGACAATACTGTGACTGTTACTACTTCTTCTTCGTCGTCGTCTTGATTGCCTCCAGGTCGTCGTTGTAATGCCGTCGTCGCTGTCTTTGTGGAGGAGAAAACGGAATGGTAATCACTGTCATTGTCAGCGGTTGAAGAAGAAAGAGGAGAAACCGCTTTCATACTTTCCGTGTTTTCTTTTCAATCCTTCTTCCACCCTTTTTTTCCCCGGTGTCGCAAGAATTGGAATTTTGGTTGTTGACGTCTTGACTGTATTCGTTTTCAAGTTTTGTTCAAAGTTGATGGGGTACAGTATATATAATATATACTTTTTGCCAGCAAAACAACACTGTCTCTTGCTGATGCTTTTGTGCTGTTAATAATTACTCCACTTTTAAAATTACGTTTTGTCTTTCTACAATACACAATAGTCTGTGTATACAATATACAATACAGGAATCGAATATATTAAAAAAATTGGTAAACCCAAACAACCTCACGCACGCAGTCGCACTACTTGTTCACGGCTGTGTGTGTGTCTGTGTGTGTCTGTTTCTATGTGGCTCTCTCTCCTCTCTCTCTCTCTCTTGGAGGAGGGAGTACAAGAACAGAAGAACACTACTACTACGAGTAATACAGTAATAAATATGAATAATAATATTATGTGAGCAGGACGAACGTAAGTTCTGTTTTTGGTAATTAGGTGAAATAGCGAGAATAGGCGAAGGCAGGATCCTGCAGTGGATTAAAATTGTGTTTCCGGGTGGAAGAATCTCGTTATAAAAATAAATAAATACTCCAAAAACTCGACTTGCCT